>BNJU01002557.1_pt1 | contig 96257 bp, 167 predicted proteins | sample 8539281 | NCBI WGS metagenome assembly BNJU01 (sample SAMD00202456, study PRJDB9452) | human saliva metagenome | isolation source: human saliva | place: Japan
ATTACGCATTGTCAGCGACGGTTTTATCAGTCTATGTCTCTCTTGCTTTGCGGCGTGACAAAGATATAGGCGCTGACGCTGATCCGATCCTGCCCGTCTGCATTACGGAGCATAATATCCCCGTTCGACATGGTGAAGCAGCCGTCATACGCGGAAAGGTGGTAGACGCGCGTCTGTCGGTCTGAACCGGTCTCGATATCCAAGCAGTCGGTTTGCAACACCGCCACGGCAGTCAAAAGTCGGGTCATGTCGAGCACATTCGGCGCTCCGGCACCTTTGACGTATGCGAGGCTGCCCAGCTACGAACGCGGGCATCGGCCAGACGACGGATGGTCGGCATCGGCGGCGATCCCGGCCTGGCAATGCGGATTCTATCGATTTTCAAGGATGATCCGATACCTACGTTGTTCTGATGATCGCAGATCAGCGGCACGGAAGTGAAGAGTGACGCTGGCGAAGCGATCAGGAGAATGGAAATATGCTTCGTTTCCAGCCTTCATCGTAGGCTGCCGGGCGCCCGGCAAGCGTATGGGCCGCGCCGCGCGATCATCTCGGGCGGCAGGCACGGCGGCTGATGTCACGGTGGCTCTCAACGCTGCGGGCATCCCTTGTCGCCGATACGGTCGCCCATCGGTGAGACGATGGTCAAGCCTCAAGGAGAAGCGTCCTTCGAGAGCGCCGCCGCTTGCTGTACCCGCCGAATTGTTATAGTGATAGCGTAGCCACCAGGTGGTCTGCAGGCTTTCTTTTTGTCGCACTGGATGCCTGCTGATGGATCGGACGTGGTCTGCTCTTGCACGGATCGAGCCTCCTTATGGTCTTCTAACCTCTTGATCGATGAATCTGATGCGCAGCTGCTTTTCCAGTGCGAGTCTCGTTGTGCTGGATCTGGCGCGACCAGAAGACGTTTTTGTCATATGGCGACGCCGATGGCGATGCCGCGATGATGATCGCAGTGCCGACGCCGCGGTTTTCTGGCGGGCGGGCGAGCAGCAGAGCGGGTGGTGGGCACGCTGATGCGCTTGCAGAGCGTGAAGCAGAAGCGAGGAGAACGCCGGAATCAAAGGAACATGCAAGGAACTCGCCAGCACGATGTTCGGCGTGTGAAACCAGTGGATGGCAAAGAGCGAGAACGCCGACGAAGGCGGAGTGCGAGGAGCAGCCGCCGCTTGGCTCCATGCCAAGCCCGGAACATACAGATGTTTCTGAGGAGGATCGTGATGATGCCGCCTGCGTGGAGACGTAGACCCATAGCAGCCGTGGCGCGGCACGCTGAAGATCGAGCGAGAAGCCGCCGGTTGCGATGAGCAGCGGCGAGCGGGTGCAGAGGCACATCTCGCCGGACCGAGGGCTCACGGTCGTGAAATGAACTGGACGTGGTCGAGGCGCAGGGCGATCGCCATGCCGAACGCCGTCGCAGACGATGAGGAGCGCGTGTCGAACGCTCCGGCGTCAAGCGCCCGAGGCGATGAAGGGTCAGAAGGTCGCCCGCCGCGTTGATCAGCGCACGCCGGGCACAATGGCAAGCGTGCAGGCGACGAATGGGCAGCATGGGTGTCGCAGACAGACCGAGGTCTCGGCAGCAACACGGCGTCGAGTGTCGCAGCTAGGCGGCGATGGCGATGGCCGCGTAGACATTGGAAGCGTGCTCGCTGCAGAAGCGCCAGCATAGAACTTAAATGAGCGTGAGGAGCGCCGTGATGAAGAAAGGCGAGTGTCGCAGCCAAAGAGAGCGCATGAACCGCACACGCAGTTTGCACCGAGCGCCGTCAAGAGGCTGCTGTAAGGCGTCTCGCTCACCGAGCTTTTCCATCCCGCGCGCCTGAAGCGTCTGCGGGACTGCAGATCGCCGCGCATAGCGCGCCAGACCGCGCGGCTGACGGCGGAGAGGACGAGCAGCGTTCACGCGGTGCGTGCGGCACTCCGCTGGAAGCGCGCAGAGGTGCGCGCTCGTCCCTGATGTTGAGCATGATGGTACGCAGGCGATGTGGCAGCTGACGCTCAGCAGGATGCTTCATGTATGCCGCCGCGGGCTGAGTATATCGCGAGGTGCGCCTGACCGGCGCTTGCCTATCACCGTGCGTGCGAGGAGGACCAGATGCATCTTGTAGATGATCTGGGAGAAGGGTGGTGAGAACATGTTCTTCGTTTCGCCATGGGAAGATCTTCCCGCGCAAGGTGGTAAAAAGCCAAGGCGCCTTAAAGGTATTTTACAGATGGGTTGTTTGAATATTAGACGATTCTTTAGACCGCCCAGCGGGCAACGGCGAAGCGGGTCAGTCCTCTTGATCGGCTGCAACTTCGACGTTGAGCAGTTTCTTTCCTGGTGCGATCTTGTTCTGGCGGATCTGACGCACCAGAAGATGTTCGGTATGGCGACGCCGACGGGCGATGCTGATGATGATGGTAGCGCTTCGATGCCGTTTCTGAGTGCACCCAAGAGGACTTCGGCACTGGCTGATGTTGAGGGAGCGGAAGAGCAGGGCGGTAGAGCAGGGATGTCATAATGAGAGGAATGGTGACGGCGCGAGGACGACGTTCACACATGGAAGCGATGGATGGTGGAAAGCGCGGCGATGCCGACGACGCCAGCCGCTGATGAGTTGTCTTGCCGTCATTTAGACCGAAGTCGAAGAGTGCAGATGTTTGAGCAGGACGGCGGCGGCGCCGCCGACGGATACAGCCCAGAGTGACGCGCTTCGGCACATTGAAGAGCAGCGAGAAGTCAGCTCGCCGATCAAGGTGGCAATCGGATGGTGATGAGATGTTCGGACCGAGGCTGATCGTCGAATTGGTGATGCGTCCGAGGTGCAGTGCGATCGCCGTGCCGAACGCCATCGAGCCGATGATGAGCACGGTGGGCGGGGCCCGTGATGCCCGCCAGTGATGAAGTTGTTGAGCATGTCGTCCGCCGCATTGACCAGGTACGCCGCAGGCTAATGAAGAGGGCGCAGGCGACGATGGGGTGCATGGCGTTGGAGTGGACGACGCGCCCCGCGAGGAGCGTCGCCGCGAGGTCGCGAATGAAGGCGGCGACATGTGATGTGCCTGCATAGTTGTTGAAGCCGCGCTTGCTGCAGAGAGGATGCGTGCGGTAGCCGAAGTTAGCAGCAGACCGCCGTGATGAAAAGGCGATGAAGTCGCCGAAGAGCAGGCAGGAGCCGCCGCAGGCGAAGCTGGAGCCGATGGCGGTCGCAAAGTTCGAGTAGGACTTGCGTGCTTTCGAGGTATCCAGTCTTTTTCAAAGCGTTCGAGCGACCAGTTGTCGCGCATGGCGCGCCAAATGATGGGCTGACGGCGGCGAGACGCACGCGTTTCACGTTGTGTTTGCGTATTTGTGGAGTTCCGTGCAGGTGCGCCCGTTTTTGACGTTGGGGAGGAGAAGCTGACGGCGTGATGACGTGGCAGGCCGGACGCTCGGTAGGATGCCTGCTGTAGGCTGCCGCGCATGATGCAGCAAGTGTCGTTCGTCGGGAGCTCATGCCCTCCATGAGGAGTCCGCCGACCGCCGGTGATCAGGCATTTTGCAGGTGATCTCAAAGTTGATTCCTTGAATACTTGATCAAGGGGATGACTGCATAGTTTTGTTAACTTTGCTTCAGGGGAATCGTTTCTGTGTGCCGTATTTTGCGGCGGGTATGCGCAATTTGTTCGTTGCCACCCAGAATCGCGCTGAGGTATGGCGGAAGAGATGGTTCTTTCTGTCTACCTGTCTTGGCTGGCAATCGCCAACTATATCGGGCAAGGGTCTGACAAGAGAGATGATGGCAATGAGCCTAGGCACTAAGCCTCCCGCCTTATTCTGAATAGAAAGCTCTCTGCCGCTACCTTGGGGCTTTTCGCGCACATGATAAGTAGTTGTTCTTTCGTTCCCAAGCACCCAAGAGTATACTATATTCAGTTGTTGGCGCAAGATGAAATCATAGGTCTTGGCTTCTTCTATTTCCTGCTCAAATCTTATTCATTAGCAAGGAATATGATATTGTTTTAGTGCGAAGTGTTGCCTCTGTTCGTATTCTGGTAGAAGATCTGTCGCGCTGTCTCGTTATTTTCCGCGCCCGTAGTCGTGGAGCCCGCCCAGAAAATGGTGCAGCAGTTCGCGCATGGTTCCATAAAGCTGATAACCTTGGGATGCGCACAACTCGACGGCGCGATTTTCACGGGGGAGATCTTCTGTCGATCCCGTAGAGAGCCTTCGCGATAGCCCGGTACGACGCGCGTCTGCATTGAGCGGTTGTCCGCCGCCGTCACAGCCGCCGGGCAGGCCATGACTCGATGAAATCGTAGGCTTTCGTGTACGGGCTTTGGGAGTTCATCCATGCATGATGTGCTTGGCATTCTGAAAGGCAAAAGCGACGGCGACGCGCACCTTGCGCTGCCGAGGTCGACGGTCGCTTCCTTGATGCTGTCCATGCCGCGCATGGCGAGAAAGTCGATGGAGGGAGTTGCCGCCCTGCCCGTCGCCTTTTCGTAGATCAGGCAGCGCGCTTCCGCCGACGCTCGCCTGTCGTGCCGAGGATCGCGCCCGCGCCTGGAGCACAAAGCGAGGGCCGTCGTCCTCTTCGGGCAGATCGTGGGGCCAGGATGCCGACGTGGTGATGAGTTTGGCAAGTTCGCGTGTCGTGATGACGATGTCGACGTCTCTGATGGCCGCCGTCCCTGGCCCATCTCGGGACGCGCGGCTCTGAACTTCTTCGCGTGCACGGCATGACGAATGGTCGATGTTCGATGGGGATGCCTGAATTGCCGGATAGTAGGTCTTGATGACAGCGCCAGACCTGCAGCCAAGGACTTCGTCGAGAGGGGCATGCCGTGAAAGCCTTTCGACGAAGCGACCCCAGCCGCTGCATGAGGTCATCGCGGAAGTGCCGCCGCGTTCGGCGATGCAAAACGTTCTTCTTCCACATGATCGGGAGGTCGGCTAAAGTCGTGTCGAAGACGCGAATGAAGCTGAGGCGGCTTTCAAGGCGGGTTAATTATCCGCTCCCGTGACGATGGCGCCCGGCGGCGATGGAATTCGGTCGCCTGTGGAGACGCGCGCTTGCGGCGCGACCTGTAATGATGACGCCGGATCCTGCAGGGCATCGATGACGCGCGTATCGTCTTTTCGTGATCGTCTGTCGGAGACGAGGCTGCACTGGCCGCAGAGGATGCAGCCGGTCGTTTGAGAGGGTCAGTCGTAGGCGGTCGTGACGGTGATCTGGTCGTCGTCCAGCGAAATCTAGGGCTTGATGCCCTGCACGTCCTTGGGTAGTACGGATGCAGCGGCCGGTCGACGCACTTGTCGGGGTCGCAGAGTGATGTCAGTTGTTCATGCATCTCTTGCTTTCGACGACGATGGGCAGTCCCCGTATAATACGCTGAAGCGGCTGCAAAGCTCTGCGGGTACGGCAGCGGTGGTTGCGCGGAGTTGTGTCCAGTAGTCCGGGTTAGTGGTTATGAGGATGAGCTGCAGTGGATGGCGATCTGGTGTCGCGCACGATCTGCGTGTCTGTATGGAATTTCATGCCTTCCCAGACCCTTATCGCGTTCACGCCGCTACGGAGGCGGTACGCCCGGACCCGATGGAGCGTATGCGGCAGCGAGCCTGACGCGCTGATCGTAAGGAATGCGATGTTGAGGCACCGCGCGGCGCTGATGATCTCAGCCCCTGGGAACTTGACGGGGATGCTGGTTGATCGTCAGACGTACGAGTTCTTCTTCATCAGTGTACGCTCGATCCGGTCGCCCAGGAAGAGCGGAAGGCGCGAAAGGGCGCTTTCGGCGCCGCTGAGCCGCAGAGGGTACATGGGGCATACGCGCGGATCATCTTCGCGTTTTCGATCTTTTCCGTCGCTAGTTCTGCGCTGAACTTTTCAAGATGAGCTTGATGCGGAGGACGCCTCGCGTATGCGTACACTGGCCGCAGCTCTCAAAAGTGAGAAGAACGCCTGGCAGTCATGCGTAGAAAGTCGAGAGGACGTCGCGCCTGTCGACGACGAGGATTCCGCCCGAGCCTACGGTCACGCCCGCCGTCCGGAGGTCGCCGCAGGTGTAGGGAATGCCGAGGATGCATCTGTCGGCGATCTGCCCGACGCGCCGAACTGGATGAGCGGATGCGCGGCCCGGAGCGCCCGCGGCCTAGATGATTTCGCGCACGGTCGTACCGCCGAAGGATTCAAAGACGGCAGGACGGCGACGCCGCGCTGGACGGAGACGAGCTCAAAGCCGAGGATTCGCTCGGAGCTGCAGGCTGATGGCCCTTCGTGTCGTCGAGGAGGAGATGCGGCACGATGGAAAAGGCTCGACGCTGTTGATGCACGTCGGTGTGTGCAAGAGACCGCCTGCTTGATGAAGGCGGTCATGCGCGGTCAGCCCCACCGCCCCATTATGCCGTGGACAGAGCCAGCCTCGCCGGATGTGCGCCTGCGCCCGGAGCGGAGGTGGATGAAAGTCGGAAGTCTTGCTGAGGATGTTCGTTGAGGAAGTCGCAGCGCCCGCCCTTCAATGGCGTTCTTGAGGCGTTACAAAAGTATTCTTCAGCAGTAGATGCGGTCATCCCAGCAAGGGATGTTCCAAAGCGCCCGGATCGCCGCACCAGCGAGGCCAGCGGGTCGTTTGTGGAATTTCTGCGCCCGGCGATCCCGCGCACGGCTCAGTTCGTCGGCGTTGCAGATGATGACCCGCTCGCCCTGACGTGGCGCGCCTGCGACCACTTATGTCCCATGGGTAGTGGCAGCCGCCGCGCCCCCACCTGGGCCTTCTGAGAGAAGGGAGGCGTCCTCGCCATCCATTGTCACGGCCTTTTGAGGGCGCGTTGAAGCCAAGCACCCGCCGTGCACGACTACGGACATGGGATCGTAGCGGGAAGTTCTTTTGTCGCGAAAGAAACCAGTTTCATATAGTTCCTCGTGCGGATGTCGTTTATTTCCGTCCTTTTGTGCGCTCCCACAGAGAGAAATAAGGTGGCTGCAGCGGGGTGGAGCGCCTGCAGCGCAGGTCTGCGGGCGATGCAGGCCGCTTACTGCAGCGGTAGTAAAAGTTCCTTCGATCTCTCGCGCGGTACACAAGATGCCTGTAGACTGCTGTTGACGCGCACGGCGGCGCGATATCACAAGCGCCGAAGCACGCGCCTGATGCGAAGCGTCCGTCGGTGACTTCGCTGACGCTGATACCGAGGATAGTTCCCAGCGCAGAAAAGGCTCGTTCCCTGCTGATGCGACAGACGACAGAGTCGTGCACATTGATGGGGTAGGTATTTGGCGCGGCACAGGCGCATAGGCTTGCGTAGAACGTTAGAGCAGTCGGGGAACAAAGAGACCAGCGGCAGTTTCTCCGCTAATGCAGTAGGCGCAGGCTCGCGCACATAGTGGCGCTCGAAGAGGTCCCGCACGTCGAGCAGGATGCCGACGATCTGCGTCGGGTCGTAGGAATGAGCCTCAAGCACGCGGTCGATTCCTCCTCGCGTCGCGAGTTCGAGACTTTGGGGTCGGCGTTCGCGGCAAAGAATTCCTTTCTTGGAAAATATGTTTTCTTTATCATTATAGAGGAGAATCGGTTCATTCAAGAGTAGGCAAAAAGGAGGCGTTTCTCCCGTCCAGTCGGTGCCATAATGTCTGCGATATCATCTGCTCTGACTTTCGGAGGTGCAGCTTGGTCTCCTTTCATCATTTTAGTCACCGTTCTGCAGTGTTCACCGTGGCGGCGCTTTGGCGCTGCGCCATTTCGCCGGCGCATCAGTTTATTTGCCGCGTGCCGGTCGGCGCCAGGTTCACCATCGCGGCGGTGTCTCTTCTCGCGGCGCAATCCACCGCAGTGGGGATTCTTTTCGACGTTGACGATTTCTGGCTTGCCTTCCTCTTGATGTCTTCCTGGTTTCTCTCGTGTTGGCAGCCGTCGTCCTTCGTGCCTCTATCGCAGTACGCGCCTGCCGTTCCCGAGGATGCGGGGCGGGTTAGGTCTGAAGGTGGCGGGCGCGTATCCTGCGGCGGCGCTCGGTGCGGCGCTCGGCTGGCACCGCCACGGAGCGAATGCGATGCCGAGCGTCGCTACGACATCCCTGGGCGGTGGGCGCCTCTCGGCACCGTGGGCTGGCATGGTCGCCCAGCCCAAGACGCACGTGCATCTCAGTACGTTTTTCCCGCTTGAGCGGCTGAAGAGCTCTTGCAGGTGGTCGCCGACGCCGCTCCCGACGCACTTCGTTGACGGGCGATCTTCTTGACCATCCCGAGCGGACGGCGGCAGCCGTGCGGCCTGATCGACGGCTTTGCCGCCGCCTTCCTGACGGTATATGGTACTGCCACGGCAATCACGGGAGCATATGCGAAGCGGCATTGCGCTTCCGTAGAAGAAGCGACTCGGCGATGTCAGTAGATCTTACTCTTGAAAACGAGAGGCGCAGTGCGTGGCGCAGGGAGCGTGCCACTTCACTCGCAGGCGCCGACCATCTGGCGTCGGAGTACAGGAAGAGGCTCGACGCCGAGGCATTCCAGCGCGAGAAGGCGATACGCGAAAGCGGCGCTGAAATAGATTCCGCAGATGCCGCACCATTTGCTCGCGCATCATCCCGAGTTCATCGACGATGGTGCCGAGATGGTACGCCCGTGCTCACGGGGCGCCGCACCACCGCTGCAGTTCATCTTCGGCTCGCCGCTCTTTCCCCGTGTCTGGCACACGCGCGGATCGTCGAGTAGCGAAAAGACGACGGGGCTACGTTCACTCGGGCAACGGCAGCTGGTTCTCGTACCGCCTGGGCTGCCCGCCGGAGACCGCATATTTCCGATTTATCCTGCGCAGCTAGGAGGACGCGATGAAGATATTTCGCATGATACCGCATTATTATTCGTATGACCTGCAGTGGGCATCTATGCTCTGAACGGCGATCCTGAGCGGGCGAAGAATCTTCGAAAGCTCATCGTTCATTTGAAGATGTTGTTCGAGAGTCCGCAGGCGTACTGCCGCCACGCCGATTTGCAGAATGGTGAAGGCCTGTGGTTCACGGTTCCGAACGCTGGTTGAGCTGCCCGTACTGGCGAGGCACGGAAATTTCTTGACCTTTGAGAGAGTCTCGGCGATATGGGACTCATACGCACCTTCGGCGTTTACAAGAGTTGATTTTCCTCTGGCGGCGTTTCGAAACGTCGAGCACGCAGGGCGCGTTTCTGGGCAGAGCCTCTCGCGGTGGGAGTCGCAGGCGTACCGACACGGCGCCGTCGCGCGGAAGCAAATTCATTTTCGTTTTGATGCGCGGGAATATTGACGAAAAATTGCGCGCAGGAAAATATTGCTTTCGATGAATCTTTTATTGCAACGCTTAGCAATACTATAAGTTATAATTACGATACAAAATAATACGCTGTTAAAATAGGGACTGTTGTAAATGGAATTGATAGCCCATCGCGGAACCATTCCTAAAGCAAGCGATGTTCAATAAAAGAGAGAGAAGGGAAGTTTATATCCGGAGGCGACATTCATCGGAAGGATCATTGGCTGGGACAAGGCGCTATTTCTTTGATGACAAAGAGAAAAGCTGTGGTGGGCAAAATCACCGTTTGATAACTTGCCCGTTGCGTTTCTGGTTTATTGCGGCTCAAATTGCCGCAACTGGTTTAAGATGTCTCTAGACTTGATGGATGATAAGCAAAAAGTCGATAGCCATAAAGAGAGCGAGATTTTGCAAAAAGCAAAATTGTCTGAATGGAAGGGGAATATTCTTCGTTCTTCGCGTAGATGAACTAGAGCAGCTTTTGATTACTATAAGATGGTCCATAATATTTTCGTTATTATTGCTATAAGTTTTGCCGGAATATGCAGGATATACGGCGCGTATTCCGGCCCAAAGAAATAGGTCTGCACAAGAGGTTGGTTGATTTAACTCAGATTTTTATCACAGTGAAAAAGCAAATTCAGTGTGGTATCAAAAGAAAGATGTACATGTCATACTGTGTAAAGGAGGAATTTTAATGTTTGATAAGGTTTTATTTTCACGAAAAGAAATATGGCGTTAAAAATGTCGAGTGAATATGGGCAATGATGATTGAAGATGCTGCAGGAACATTTCCTCTTGTGATACATATGGAAATTCAATGATGTTCCCTTTCTTCTTTCAAAGGTATACAGATCCCCGCCGAGGCCTCTGACTGCGCCGATGTCGGAAATATCGCCATGGCTTGCTAGGAGATCGACCCGACGAAGATTTCGTCAAGAATATGAAAGTCCGTTGAGGTTAAAGCGACGGTCACGAAGCGGGAAAATTAATGCTCCGGTTGATTGCCCGAAGATATAACGCCAAGGTCAGTCCTAAAGCGCCATCAAAATGGACGATATGGGGGATGGCGATTACCAGCTGAGTTAACGCCGAGAATTGCTACGAAGAAAATATTTTTGCTCAGTTCGGGCTCGCTACCTTTCGAAGTGTGGCGCAAGTGAGATCGCCATGCCCAAAACATGCTGGCACCGCGTTTCTCATCTTCGCAGTTATGTTTCGTTAATGACGCAGCCGGAATTTCCGCTAATCGTTTTGCCGACTATGAATATAGTCGCAATGGTTGGCAAACAGTCGATAACCAAAAAAAACAATCTTGAAAAATATCCATAATATATAAAAGTCGCTGCATGTGTCACCGAAAATTGACGTATGCAACAGGTTTTTCTGTGTCAGTATCACGCCGGTTTTGCCGGTTGAGGAAGTTCTACTGGTTTTTCCTTTCGCGGAGGATGTCTGTAGAGGAAGGTATCGCGATTTTCATCGATGAAGCTTTCATCTGTTCGTAGGCGCCGGCCCCGGTTTTCAGCAGGCCTGCTAATGTTGCTCATCGAGCCGAATGATGCTGCTGCGCACGGTGGTAGCAGACTCCGCCTGCGAGCACGACGCCTATGATGCCGAGGACGAGTGAAGTTGAAACCCGCCTGAAATCGCTGCCATCCTTTTCATAGTATAGGTGAGCATTTCATCAGCTGCAGCGGCGTAGGCTTTGAATCCCGTCGCATAGTCGTCCTTGCTGGAACGACGGCAAAGAACTTGCCCGGTGAGATAGTCCGTGCCGATAAGCGTTGGTGATGCGGCCCTTCACATCTTCTTTTGTCTGCTGTGGCAGAGACCAGTCGTGGCCCTTTCGCTGGCGCGATTGAGAGAACGGAATACGTATTTTCCGTTGTAACTGTAAATTTGTCGATGAATCTGTTCCGAGTATTTTGATGAATCTCTTGACGCTGACTTTGCAAAATGTAGAAAAATGATATAATATAGAAGAGACGGCGTTTCAGTCGAATTTTATGAAGAAAAGACTTTTAAGGGAAGGCGGTCATTCGATTGAAGTTAAAGATTACGGTGCTCTATATGGAAGGCTGGTCCATGTTATGCAAGTGCGGCGCGGGCGATGGACGAATTGGAAAAGGCGTATCTCGGCCTCACGAGGCGTGTTCCCGTCGAATGGATCGAGGAAACTCGTGAGGGGAGAAGGCGCAGTATGTGCCTTGCCGGCGAGTATTGACCTATGTGTCATCGATGTTCGTAGACGTGTGAAGAAGCTCTATAAAGAGGCGAAGCCCGGCGAGAGCTGGTGAAGAGGGCAAGCGATGTCGAGGCGGTCTTTCAGGCGGCTGCAGATTGACGGGCGGAGATGCCAGTGTCCTGCAATGCTTTCAGCATGATAGGGATCCCGATCTCCCAGCGCAATGCGTACGCGTTGCTTTATGGAGATGGACCAATGCCGTTTACGCAGCTCTACGCCATGGCGTTGACCTTGCGGGGCAAAGGCACGCGACTACTTGCAGGCGGCGCAGCTCCCGTGGATACACGGTTCGCCGCAGCCCGGCCGATCGTCTTGCAGGCGGCCTTTCGGGAAGGCGACTTTCGCTTCATCTGCATTTCCTGCCTCAACGGCGCGATACGTGGCGGGAAGCCGTGCGCACGACGGGACTTCTCCGCAGCGTTCTTGGCGCGTGGCGCTCGTCAGTGTGACGCGATGGATAGCTTTGCCTGTTCGGCAAAATGGTTCCACCTCGCGAAAACTATACTGCCAGTATATTAGCATGGACGGAAAGAGAAATGCAATAGTTTAATTTCGTAAAAGCAGGAAGTCTGGAAATGACTGCGAATGGATAGGAAAGGTTAATGGCACGGATCAGAAAAGGGAGGTACTGATCGATGAAAAGCGATCGTCAGCAGTGCGGCGAGATCATGCGGGCTTATCCATGAAGCAGTTCTGCTGCAGCGGTTGACGGAAGGAGGCTAGTGCAGCGTCGGATGTCTGGGCACGTACCGATGAGCGTCCCGCAACACGCAAGCCCTTTCTATGCGCACAGGTGGCGGAGGAGGTGGCGAAGGGCGAAGGGAAGCTCGGCATCCTCGTCTGCCGCACAGCGCGGCGATGTGCATCATGGCAGAATAAAGGTCAAGCGGGCGCGTGCCGTCGTCGTGCACGACTCTTCTGCACGGTCGCGTGACGTGTACCGGCCACGTTGCCATCATCTCGTGCATGGGCGGCGCGTCATAGGAGGCTATGAGCTGGGTATGAGACGTGACGTGGCTCTCCCTGTGGGCTCTCTCGAGAACGTAAGTATGCTGAGCGGCGCGAGGGCCATCGCGAGGTATGAGGAAGAGCATGAAATGACGACGGGCGCTCTGCGCGCAGCGAGTGGGAGTTGTAAAATACTGCTTGCGCGCCTTTCATAATCGTGTATATCTTGCTGGTGCATGAGCACCGCATGATTCCGATAGCTCAGTGGTGGGCGTGACTGTTGACTCAGGTTGTCGCAGGTTCGATCCTGCTCGAGGAGCCATCTCGGCGCGTTGGTCAAGTGGTTAGACACCGCCCTTCCACGGCGGCTTCACGGGTTCGAACCTGCACGCGTCACCATAAGGCAGGAGCAGCACCGTCCGTCAGGCGGTGCTTGTGTGCATGCTGACGGATGGTTGCTGAAAAAGATAGAGAGAGCATGCGTTAATTTTAATGAAGAGGATGCTCGCCTTTTAGGAAGGATTTTTCCTTCACGACGAAGTGTTTTCAGACGAACAGAAGATTTGACATTTTTGAGAGAAATTCGCGAGGAGGGTGGAGGAATCATAGCGCTCGTCGGTGGTGTCGTTGTTCTGTGGCGTTTTTATTGTCAGCGCTGCAGGCAAGATCTATGCGCACGATGTGCCGTATTTTCTCGGCGTGAAAGCGCTTCTTCGCTGTGCTGGCCGGGCACGAGCAGGCGCGCTGTTGCGTGTGATCAGCGGCTGCTTTTGAACCATGTGCGCGTGCGTCGCCTGCAATAAAGGAGCATGGATTGCCTCGCAGTCCTCGCGCAGCTCCGGCGCATGATCTTGAGGTCTTACTGGAGTCGAGATCGCTCTCGAACTGGGCTACATCGAGCGCCGTCGCATCGAGGAACTTTTGGCGTTCAATCAGGTCAGAGTTTGACAGAGCTTCATCCCGCTGACGGCGCAAATTTCATCGGCAAAGCAGCAGCTTCTTCTTGAGGCGGTCAACCGTGTATGAGTTCGTCGCTGCTGGCGAGTGTCATCTGCCCGTGCGGGCGTCATGATTTCATCGCGCATGCTCGACGGCGTCCGTGTTTTAGAGTGGTAGGAAATGGCAGCAGCGCCGATATCTCGCTGAGAGCGCGGCCGATCTTGGCGTCTCCTGTGGTTCATCGATCCGTTTCCATGGCGCCGACGGCGCACAACAAGCGCTAGAGAATCAGAGACCTCGCAGAGACGAAAAGGTATGTTTGTGAAAGATAGAGATCTGTGCGGTGCAATCTGCAAAAAGATGGTCGCAGGTCTTGTTTTTACGAAAAAGGATTTTTCATCGAATATCGTCGAAAAGGTGTAAAATGGTAAACCATTGTTTGTGTGGTTTGCGTGCAGCCGCTTCTGATGATAAAGCAAGGAGATGATGAAAATGAATACTTGAAAGAAAACGCGTGGCTGCAGGACTTACAGCGGTGGCGTGCTCGCTTCGAGGAAGCTTCGCCCTGCAGCCTGCTCCGTGGCGGATGCGGTAGCGATCCATCGGTACGGTCATAGGCGGCTTCCAGGCAAAAGGCCGAGGCGGAGAATCAAAATCAAGGAACTCGACCAGACGGAGGAGGGGCGGCAGGCGCTTTTCGCCTCGTACCAGAAGAGCTGCGAAGATATTCTCCGTGGGAGGGACTCTGCAGCCGTGCGATTGAACGCGTTTCGGCTGGTATCGCTAAGAGCGATCCTTCTGTCCGCGACAAGCCGTTTCTTTGGTTCGATAATCAGGACGACACCTTCAATGCCTTTTTGTCTCGCTCGGTCGTGTGGATGTCGATCAACCGCGGACTTTTTCTATTATCTGCAGAATGAGTGACGAGATTGCCGTCGTTCGGGGCATGAGATACGGGGCATGGAATGAAGAACCATGTGGCGGATGGTTGGCGCAAGAAGATCGACGTGGCGATCGGTGCGCAGGTTCTTGCCGATATGACGAATGCGTCGGCGGTTAGAAACGTCGTGCCTCAATACGGTTGTCACGCAGATCAACCAGGTGTCGATCGGCCGTGCGCACGAATGGGAAGCAGACGGACTGCACTCCCGGCACATCACGGACGCGGGTACAATCCCGGTGCTGCAGCCGCCGTCTGGCAGCGCTTCATGCGGCTAGATGGGCGACAATCGGCAGAATTTTCGTCAGCGAGATGTCTGATCCGGTCCGATCATCCGACGAACAAGGAGCGCCGTGACGAGGCACATGCAGAGCGTCAAGGAGCTAGCAGCGGCGGTCATGTCGAGGCCGGCGACGGCGTCGCTTTGGTCGTCAAGGGCAAAACGATCTCGTCGTTCCCGCTGAGACCGACACTATGTCGAGCGCCGAGCGCGCCTACTGTGCAGGGTAACTTGGCGGCGGCATACCACAACGGGCATAACAAGGAGAGTCTATGGACGGAAACGTCGTCATGCTCGGCGCACAGCCGGTCATGACCTGCGTCAGAGGCGACGACTGCAAAGCGGCGCTCGCCGAGAAAATTGAATCAGGTAAAGTGAGGAAGATGTGGGATTTCAAGCGTTATCTCAAGGAATATCCGAACAGGAGGGCGTTTCGGCAAGCTCGGCGGCGCCACTCGCCGGAAGAACTCGTGCCTGCTTTTTGCGGAAATCAACGAGGCGTATCTGACGATTTTGCCATTCTTCGCAGTTCATCAAGAGCTGCGGCGCATACGCCGCGAGTTTCAGAGGCGGCGACGCCTGTCTACCACTGCGAGCGCCTTTTCGCGCAAGATCGGCAAATCGCCAGCGATCTATGAAGCGTGAGGATTTGAATCACCTGGGTGCGCACAAGCTCAATCACGTGCATGGGTGAGGGGCTTCGGCGAAGTTCATGGGCAAGAAGCGCATCATTGCCGAGACGGGCGCGGGACAGCACGGCGTGGCGCTCTCGCGACGGCGGCGGCCTCTTCGCTCGACTGCACGATCTACATGGGCGAGGTCGACATCAGAAGTATGCGCGCCGAATGTGGCGCGCATGAAGGTGCTCGGCGCGAAGGTCGTGCCCGTTCTCGCGCGGTGCGAAGACGCTCGGCGAAGCTGTCGATGCGGCTTTTGAGGATATCTGGCGAACCACGAGGAGACGATCTACTGCATCGGCTCTGCTGTCGGACCCGCCATCCGTTCCCGATGATGGTGCGCGATTTCCAGACGGTCGTCGGCATCGAGGCGCGCGAACAATCAAGGGATGATGATGGGGTTCCTGCCCGATGTCGTGACGGCGTGCGTGGGCGGCGGCAGCAACGCCATCGGCATGTTCAGCGCCGTTCCTCGACGATCCCAGGGAGATCGTCGGCGTCGAGCCTCGGGGGCTTTGGGCGTTAGCTTTTCCGGCGATCGCGCGCGTCCATGTCGTATGGCGAAGAGGGCGTCAGTGCACGGCTTTGACAGCATCATGCCTGGCGACGCGGCGGGCGAGCCGGCTCCTGTGTATTCGGTAGCAGCGGACTCGACTACCCATCCGTCGGCTCCCGAGCACGCCTTTTTGCGCGAGATTGGGCGCGTCGCGTACGATACGGCGACGGACGAGAGGCGATCGGCGCTTTCTTCAAACTTTCGCGCCACGAGGAATCATCCCCGCGCTCGAAAGTTCTCGCGCGGTCGCCTACGCCATGCGCCGCGCCAAGGAGATGGATACGGGCTCGATCCTCGTCAATCTCAGCGGCAGGGGCGACAAGGATCTCGACTACGTCATTGAGAAGTACGGTACGGGCGAGAAGTATCTGGAATTTGCTTGAACGCTTGGATGAAGAGACATTAAGAGGGCCTTTGAGATTACTGACAGGACTGTCGCATGCAAAAAGGAGCTGCTTACGGCAACTCCTTGCATGCGGGTCCTGTGTATGCTCTTATAGTATATCTTTTCATATACATGCTTTCTGCTGGAAAAGTTAGTTGTACGACTTCTTACCGGCTGACGGTTTTTGAGCTGGAGGTTCGATATGATGGTGAAGGGCCTGAAAATATTCATGAAACATGGTATGCTTCTATATAATGAAAGTATCCTGATGCCCAGACGAAGGAGATGGTTTGTTTGGTTTGGAATAAGCTGGAAAGATTTTTGATTTGCATGGCGACATCGCGTCGATACGGGAAATTACAGATCGGATCAACGCCGGCGTGCGATTTCGGGGACGAATCTCGTGTACTGATGTTGGCCATCTCTTTATCGCCTCCATCGGACTCAACATGGACAGTCACGGCGGTCATCATCGGCGCGATGCTGATCTCTCCGCTGATGGGGTCGATCTTTGGGTATCGGCTAGCCTCGCCCGGTGACGACAGCACATATATCCGCTCCAGTGCAGGCAGTCTGTTGGCCCGGTGCTCATTTCGGCTGCACATCGGCACTTTTATTTTTCCCCCTACGCCCATAGCTACACCTTCGTCGGAACTGCTTGCACGGACATCACCGACCATCTGGGATGTTTTGATCGCTGTTTTCGGTGGACTGGCAGGCATCATCGGTATAACACGTAAAGAAGGTGGAAATGTCATCCCCGGCGTTGCGATTGCGACGGCTCTCATGCCTCCTCTCTGTACCGCAGGATACGGCATTGCTACGGGTGTGACTCGCGCATACCGTAGGTGCGTTATATCTTTTCTTCATCAATAGTTTCTTTATCTGTTTGACCGCATTCAGTGTCCTGAAAATCATTGACATTCCATCCAAGATCGAGCGGGACTCCGTGGAATTTTCAAGACAGAAACGCTACCTGCTGACATTTGCCATACTTGTCACATTGCCCAGCTGTTTTCTTTTATGCGTATCAGAGCGTGCAGGAAAATCGGAGAGCGAGCAGGCGAAGATTTATATCGAGGAGAATTTCAAAGTGCCGCCTCATCTGGCTGATCTCCTATACCTTGGATAGTGAGGAGAAAACATTGACGGTATTTACGGATTGCCGAATATCGGAGGATGATTTGACAGTATTGACGGAGAAACTGCATGAAAAGGCATATCTCAAACCTTTCCGTCTGGAGGTTTTTCTGCAGAAACGGTGGAAGAGCGGGAAAAAGATGGAGGCGATGATCGATCAGAGACTCAGCGAGGTTGAAAAAGAGCCATTCCTTCCGTACAGGAACAACAGACAGTGACCGCACTCAAATCTGCTCGAGAGAAAGTGAAAAGCAGGGCACTTTTATATTGGACTGAATCGAGGCACGTATCGTGTTCCCGGAAATCTCCCATCGCCGTTGGGAGGTGGCGGCTCTGCTGCGACTGCAGATCCATCGGATTCTCTGAGTGAAATGCCGATTGCTTTTATATACTTGAAGGCCAATATGGACGAAGCGTTGCGTGCTCGTTTGACCGAATGGATTTCCACTGAGGCGCAGCGCCGTACAGGTGCAGCTCTTCCCCTGAATCCACACAGGCAGAGGAAAAACGTAACGATATTGCCGAGTCAATGTTCAACGAGTCGTTGGCAGACGTTAAAAAGCCCGCCCAGTCCCCGTGAGTAAGAGGAATGGGTGGGCTTCAGTTTCAGGAAACTCGTTCGTTCGCCTGACGGTGCGGTGTGAAGAAGGTCGTATCTGCAGCTTAGAGCAGCTCGTCCTGGCGACGTCGTAGGCTGGCGTGCTCCGCCTTGATCTCGCGCTTGCCTTTGGCGAATCACGTTGTCGTCGAACTGTGCGACCCTGAGTGTCCCAGTTGAAGAGGCCGCTGTCCGACTGAATCGTGACCTTGGGGCGCTCAAGGAAGACGTTGCCTTCGACGACAGCCTCGTGCGTCTTGCCGATGACATGAGCCTTGTCGCCCGTGAGTTTCAGTCCGTCCCAGCAGACGCCGACATTGCCCTGCACCCAGACCCGAAATCGGGGAGTTGACGCTGCTCTGGGCATCGAAAGCGCCGTTTTTCAGGTACTTGAGCGCCGTCGCAGCGTCGACCTCGGCATGGTCGGCCTGGAAGGTGCAGCCGCTGGCAACGATGCGGATGTTGCCGTCGAAGACGCAGCGTCCCTGAGGAGAAGTCGAGACGGTAGGAATCAAAGCGAGAAGTTCGGTGCGGCAAGACCGTCGCGCTCAGGGTGAGCAGAACGAACATCATGAGAACCGAAACAGGTTTTCATAAAGACGCCTTTCCTTTCATTGGCGGAAAAAGTGTCCATGCGATCCTTTTTTCTATCATACAGCATGAAGGGCGGGTTTTTCCAGCGAATTTTCTCCAGGCTAAGTTTCAGCAGGATAAAGCAGTGTTCTTTGCCGCATTATTTCACTGCATATACTGGAGGAGAAGCAGGAAGAGGAGGCGGACAAATGACGATACGGGAAAAACGTGAGGCGTTGAGTATGAAATACTTTCCTCTTGCGGCGAAAGAGCAGGAGAGCCGGCGGCGAGCACCGATCGCCCCTGTGCCCTTTTCCGCACGGACTTTTCAGCGCGACCGCGACCGCATCCTGCACTCGAAGGCGTTCGATGTTCGAAGCGCAAGACGCGGTTTACATCGTCTCGGTGATCACTACCGTACGCGCATGACGCACAGTTTGAAGTGTCGCAGGATCGCCCGCACGATCGCGCGAGGACTTTTCGCCTCAACGAAGATCTGACGGAGGCGATCGCTCGGTCACGACGTCGGGCATACGCCTCTGACATGCGGGCGAGGCGGCGATGGCGGAGATCATCGGACACTTTCGCGCACAACGAGCAGAGTCTGCGCGTCGTCGAGTATTTGAGCGCGATGGCGCGGGTCTCAATCTGACCTCGAGGTCAAGGGACGGCATCGTCAATCACACGGGAAAGCACTTGCCGAAGACAGCTGAAGGGCGCAGTGCGCATTGCCGACCGCATCGCCTACCTTTGCCACGATTACGACGACAGTCTGCGCGCGGGTATGCTTGAGGCGGGCGATCTGCCGACGCTCGTTTAGCGCGAAGCTCGGGCATACGACGTCGGAGATGATCACGGGCATGTCTCCGACCTCATTGTGCATTCAGAGAAGCGGGAGGATATTACGCTTCTCCTGCCATGCAGGAGGTCATGGATGCGTTTTCGCGCCTTCATGTTTCGAGCATATCTACCATTCGGAGCGGCTGGCGCGTGAGAGGAAGCAGGTATCTCAGTGCTGCGCGAGCTTTACGCGCACTACATGGATACATTTCGAGGAACTGCCTGAGGAGTTTCGCCGCTGTGAAACGCGCTGGGCAGGCAGCAGACCGTCGTCGACTGCGTGGCGGGACTCAGTGACAACTATGCCGTGCATACGTTCGCACGCATCTTCATGCCGCCCTGTCGGCTTTTTCCGTGCCGGGCGATGCGTGATTTTTCAGGACGGAACTTTTTGTGGATTTTTGTGCGTTTTGTACCGCTGCAGCAGATTTCGGCAAAATTTTTGGCGCACGGAGAGGATATTTTTCAATTTATAGGAAAGTATAAAATTTAGTGGAATTTGAGTGGATGTTCCGCGTGATTCGTCTCGTTTCAAGACGGGTGCAGAAAAATCGCAGAAAATGGCAAGAGGGAGCAGCGAAGGGTGAAGAAGCATGAGGAATGAGGCGATGGACGTCTTTGTCGAGCGCGTACGCGCAGATTCCCGACATCGTTGCCGCCGTTTCCTCCTATGTCGCGTTAAAGAAAAAGGAAATCGTTATTGGGCTGCTGCCCGTTTCACCACCGAGAACACGCCGTCTTTTTCGGTAGTTCCCGAGCAGGGATTTTTTATTGTTTCGGCTGTCACGTCGGAGGAAACGTATTCAAGTTCCTCTCGCTTATCGGAGAACATCCCCTATTTCGAGGCAATCAAACTGCAGGCGGAAAAAGCTCAATATTCCTTTGCCGAGAGAGAGAAGCGCAGCGAAATCGCGCGTGACAAGAAGGTGGAGGAACTTCGCCGCGTGCATGATGGCGCAGGCCTTTTTTCACAACTGTCTGACCAAGACGCATTACGGCGAGGCGGCGAAGGCCCAGTCTCGCGGGCGCGGTATCGGCGAGAGCGTCATCGAGGCTCGGCATCGGCTGCGCCGCCCGCGTGGACAAGCTCGCCGTCGCCTTCGAGAAGCGCGGCGTGCCTGCTGCGCTCCTGAAGAGAGCGGCCTGACGGCGAAGCGGCAGAAGGGCGCGGGTCATTACGACCGCTTTCGCAATCGCGCGATCATCCTGATCCGCGACGCGCGAGGGCGTCGTGGCGTTCGGCGGACGCATCTGGGAGACGGCGAGCCGAAATATCTGAACTTCGCCTGAGACGCTGATCTTCAACAAGCGACGTCTGCTCTCGGTCTCGATCGCGCGCATCGCGCCAGCGCGCGCGGGATTCGCCGTCGTCGTCGAGGGGCCATATGGATGCGGATTGTCGCGGCTGCGGGCATAGAGAACGTCGTCGCCTCTCGGCACGGCGTTTGCTGCAGAGCAGGCGAAAGCTCTGCTGCGCTATGCGCCGGAGAGTGCGCTTCGCTATGACAGCGATGCTGCGGGACAGGAGGCGACGCTTCGCGCGCTTTTCCGTCGCGCGCGCGGCGGGCGACGGTCGGCAAGCGCGCGTGCCCGACGGCAAAGATCCTGACGACATACATCCGAAAACATGGCGAGGCGGCTTTCGAAAAACTCGTCGAAGCGGCGCTTCTTCATCGAGTACCGCATGGCGCGTATTGAGACGGCGGATCGGAGAGCCTGCAGGGCAGGTCGATACACTCGCGGCGCTTCTGCCCGTGCTCGCCGAGGTGAAAAGCCCTGCGGAACTTGATGAGCAGAGATCGTGCGCACGGCGCGTGAACTGACGCTCGACGAAGGGCCTCATACGCGCCGAGCTTGGCCGGGCGGCAGGATCTTCTGCGCCGCCCGCTGCCGCGACAGATGACGCGGCGCGCCTTCAAAAAGGCGGACGATATCCTGCAGCGTGCAGGGCGGATCGTGCTCGGACAGCGTGGCATGATCCGGCTGTTACGCGCATATTGCCTCTCTCGTGCCGTTCGAGGCTTTTTCGACGGAGGAACGTGAAAGGCGCTCGCGTGGCTCTATGGACTTCATCTTGCGGCGAGAGGCCGACGGATGCGCGTGCGCGGAGCTTTTCCTGAGGCGGTCGCGACGGAGATCAGTCGATCGCTGCCGAGGACACGGGGACGATGGACGCGCTGAGGCTTACGATGACCCAGCGTAAGCGTTTCGCAGGGACGTATCTTGCGCAGCTCTTGAGGATACGCGCGCGCGCTGATCGATGGGAAAAGGAAAAATGATGCGCGGTTCTTGCAGGAATTAGCGCAGATTCAGCGAATAAAGAACGAATGGAAGGGCTATGAGCAAAACAGCAGGTGACGCGCGCGTGCTCTGCCCGACATGACGAAATGAGCTAGCAGAAAGGGGAGCGATTCCATGGCTGAGAAAGCGAACAAGACGGTTCTCGACGTGGAGAAGAAGCCGACGACAGAGCTCTGCCATCGTGTTGACCTTCTCACAAAGGGCGGGGCAACGGCGGCGTGCTGACTTACGGCGAGCTGATGACGGCATTGCAGGAGCAGGAACTCACGCCGGATGAGTCGACGACCTTACGAGACGTTCGGCAACAAGTATCGAGATTGTGGATGATTCGAACCGTGCACAAGCGGAGGTAGATCGAGGACAAGGCTGAGGAAAAGGCGGATATCGATCCAGTATTCCGAGGGCATCAGCATCGACGATCCCGTGCGCATGTATCTGAAGGGAGATCGGCCGCGCTCCTCCTTTCCGCAGATGAGGAAACGCTCGCCAAGCGGATGGAAGCGGGCGACGAGGAAGCGCAGAAGGAATTGGCGGAGCGAATCCACGTTGTCGTGAGCATTGCCAAGCGCCGTGCGGCAGGGGCATGCTGCTTTCTCGGATCTCGCACAGGAGGGGAATCGGCCCCATCAAGGCGGTCGAGAAGCTCGACTACAACAAGGCTACAAGTTCAGTACCCATGCGACGTGGTGGGATGGCAGGCGATCACGCGCGTCGCTACGATCAGGCGCGTACGATCCGCATCCCCGTCCACATGGTCGAGACGATCAATAAGCTCATTCGCGTTTCACGCCAGCTCCTGCAGCAGCTGGCGCGAGCCGTCGCTCAAGAAATCGCCGAGGCTATGGAGATCGAGCGTGAGCGCGTGCGCGAGATCATGAAGATTGCGCAGGAGCCGGTTTCGAGAGCTGATCGACAGGAAGAGGACTCCCATCGGCGACTTCATCGAGGATCAGGACGCGCCTGCGCCGGCGGAGGCCGCATCCTCATGCTCCCTCGAGGCAGCTCGAAGAAGTCCTCGACACTTGACGGAGCGCGAGAGAGCGCGTCCTGCGCCTGCGTTTCGGTCTGGACGACGGCAGGCGCCGCAGAGGTCGGACAGAACTCGGCGTGACGCGCGAGCGCATCCGTCAGTCGAGGCGAAGCTCTCCGAAGCTGCGGCATCCGAGCCGCAGCCGCAAGCAAGGACTTTCTCGATTGACTGGACGAGTGCAGAGAAAGGGGCGGTACGGTGCCCGGAACTCGATGAGCGTCTGGCGCGTCGCCGCCTTCGTCCTCTGGCACGCCTGCCGACATCGGCACCGATCATGCGAAACTGCCGCTCGCCCTCGTCGCTGTGAAAGATTGCACACGCGATCGCCGTCGACGTGAACGAGGGGCCTTTTGAGGCGGCGCGGCGAGCCGTGCGGACGGCAGGGCTGGCGCAGATGGTCGAGGGTGCGCCCGCGATGACGCCTTGCGGCGACCTGGCGAGAGTCGACAGCGTCGCTGCCGCGGGCATGGAGGCTCGCGATCGCGCGCATCCTCACGGACGGTGCTGCCGTGCTGCAGCGCTGGAAACCCCGTCCTGCAGCCGCAGAGCGATGCAGCGGAGCTTCGCACCTGGCCCTGGCGACGAACGGCTGGCACGTCGCGGAGGAAAGCCTTGTGCGTGCGGGGCGGCAGGCTCTATGAGATCCTTCTGGCAAGGCGAGGGAAAAAGGAGAGCTTGCAGAGCCGATCCTCTTGGAGATCGGCCCTTGCCTTTGGCAGGGTGAGCCGCCGCTCTGAAAGAACATATCGAGCAGCTGCTTTCTCGTGTGCGCCGCGCGAGAGAAGGCATGGGAAAGAGTGCGTGCAGGAAGGGGCGGCGTATCGCGCGCTTGGAGAAAAAGGCCGCCGCATTGGAGGAAAAAGCTTATATGGTAAAGCTGCAGGACGTCATGCAGGCGATGGAACGCATCGCGCCGCGCCGCTTGGCGAGAGTGAGGACAACCTGGCCTCCTCGTCGGCTCGCCGCACGATGAAGTGAGAAGATCTCGTCGCGCTCGATGCGCGAGGAAACAGTGGAACGTGCAATCGAGGATGGCTGCGATCTGATCGTCGCGCACCATCCTCTTGTTTTCGTGGACTCAAGGCGTGCGCACGGACTGATGCGACGGGACGCAAGATCGCGCGTCTGATCAAGGCAGACATCGCTGTCCTTGCCGCGCACACGAACCTCGACAGTGCGGCGGGCGGCGTCAATGATGTGCTCGCTGAAAAGCTGGAATTGAAGGGAGTTGTGCCGCTTGCCGAAGGCGCGGCAGACGAGCGAGCTGGCGTCTTGGGCGCATCGGCTCGCTCGATGCGGAATTCCCTGGATGATTTTGCTGCACGCGTCAAGGCGAAATTGGGGCTTTCGTCGATGCGCATTGTGTGTGGCAGGCGCTCACAGGATTTCCGTGTCGCCCCTCTGCGGCGGCAGCGGTGCAGAGTCTCATCGGCAGGGCGGCGGCCAGGGCGCCGACGTCTATGTGACGGGCGATGTCAAGTATCACGATGCCGAACGCGCCATAGGTCTTGCGATCCATATTCTTGATGCCGGGCATTTCGCGACGGAGCAGCCGATCGTTGCCCGTCTGGCTGAACGAGTTGAAGAAGGAACTTGGCGATGGTGTGAAATTGTCGCCGAAACAAAATCTAGTGATTTTTCAAGTCTATTAACTAGATGTACTGAAATGGAGAAAAATAGAATTAGTGTTCTCTTATAACAATTGTTTGCATGTGCCTCCAGAATCGTTTGACAAACTCCTTGGCACTGGTAGTAATGGTCACGTTGTGAGTTTGCTGGGCATCCGGCACTCGCGGGCGTTTCGCCTGAGGAAAGTCCGCTCAGAGGCAGCGTGCGGATAACGTCCAGCGGGGCAAACCTCGGGGAAAGTGCCATAGAGACTTAGACCGCCGCACGGCACAGCCGTGCGTTGGCAGGCGTGAAAGGTGCGGTAAGAGCGCACCAGCAGTCAGGTGACTGGCTCACTAGCAAACTCACGCGAAGCAAGACCGAATAGGGAAGGGATGAGGCGGCCCGCCGACCTTCCGGGCAGCGTCGCTGAGCCGTCCGGCAACGGGCGGTCCAGATAATGATTGCCACTGCCGTGAAGGCAGCACAGAACGGCTTATAGGACGCCCAGCGAGCAAAACAACGAGGAGCTAGACTACGTATCAGCGAAGAAAAGCCGAATCCAGCTCAGGAGCAAACGCATAGTTTTCTGGGGTGAATGATGAGGCGGCAGAAGGACGGCAGGGATAGGTTGCTTTCCAGTCGCGTCAAAAGGGTGTTCTCTTCCCAACCCGGCAGCTAACCTCGTAGGCGAAATCAGAGAGGAGTGTCTATTTGAGTAGAGTAATGCGTATTTTCGTGCTGACCATGGTTTTTGATGTGGGTTTTCTGTTGCGAGGCTTTGAGCTTCCGAATCGGAGACCAGGAAGCGATGTAGCGGAGATGCAGGACGGCTGGCGAGCCTTGGATATGACGGCGGCGGACGGCGATTTCGGCCCCGCAACGGCAGGAGGCGGTCAAGGCTTTCAGAGTGCGCACGGCCTTGAGGCGGACGGCCTCGTCGGCCTCGAGCGACGTACTCGGCGCTTCTCGGCGGTAGTGCCGGAGTGAGCCGCGCTCGAACTATATTTCGCGCCGCATCATCTCGGATTCGATGCAGTATCTCGGCGTGCCGGCGTATTCGGCGGCACGACGCCGAGCGGTTTTTGACTGCTCGGGCTATGTGCGTTATGTGTTCGCCAACGCCGGCATCTATCTGCCGCGCATGGCGGATGAGCAGTTTGAGGTGGGTACTCCCGTTTCGACCGACGAGCTTATCCCTGGCGATCTCGTGTTCTTCACGACGTACACTTATGGTGCATCGTCCATGTCAGCATCTATCTCGGTGACGGCAACTCATCAACGCATCATCGAGCCGTGGCGTGGCGATTGATTCGCTTTACAGCTCGTACTGGGGGTCCTGCTACATCGGGGCTCGCAGGGTAATGTAATCTTTTTTGGGGGAGGCTGCAAGCCTCCTTCTTTTTTTGTGCGCATATATAGGATGTCCGGCGTCTCAGCCTATGAACTTGACAAATATCCTAGTCCTATGGTATTCTTTCTAGCAGAAGAGCAGTCTTTGGGGCGGGGTGGAAGTCCCCACCGGCGGTATCAGCCTGCAGCCTTTTGGCAGATTCGGTGTGATCTCAGACCGACAGTATAGTCTGATGGAAAAAGACGTGCAAGTTGCGTTACAGGAGACTGTGAAAAGAGTGTCTTTTGCGGTCTTTTTGTGCAAGAACAGAAGGAGGTGGGAGAGATGCAGCAGGACGAGGACTTTATGCGCGAGGCGCTCCTGCCGCTGCTGAATGCGCGTGGCCGCACTCGCCCAATCCGCTCGTGCTTGCGCTGTCATCGTGCGCGAGGGCGCACGTCGGCGCAGGCTGGCATCGCAGGCGGGCACGCCGCACGCCGAGGTGCACGCGCTCGCTGCGCGGCAGGGCGATCTCGCGCGGCGCGACCGCCTATGTGACGCTGGAGCATGCTGCACCACGGGACGCACGCGATGCGCCGAGGCGCTCCGTCAGGCGTCAAGCGTGTCGTCGCAGCCATGCTCGACCCGAATCCGCTCGTCGCAGGGCAAAGGCAGGCGATGCTCGAAGCGGCGGGCGTCGAGGTGATGGTCGGCGCTGCTGGGCGAGGAGGCACGGCGGCTCAATGAAACGTATCTCAAATGGGTGACAGAGAAACTGCCCTTCGTCACGCTCAAGACGGCGATGACGCTCGACGGTAAGATCGCGACAGCGGGAAATCGCAGTGGATCACGGGCGAGGCGGCGACGTCAGCGCGTGCATGAGATGCGCGATGGCGGACGCCATCGCCGTTGGCATCGGCACGGTGCTCGCCGACGATCCATCGTTGACGACGCGGTCTGGCGGACGGTACGGGCAGGAATCCCGTGCGCGTCATTGTCGACAGCCGCGCGCACGCCGCTCTGCAGCGAAGGTCGTACTGACGGTGCGGCGAAGACGCTCATCGCCGACATGCGCCGCGCCCGAGGAGCGCTGTGCAGCTTTGGAAGCGGCGGGCGTCGAGATCGTCCGTGCGGGCGAGGCAGAGCGTCGATCTTGACGCGCGAGGCGCTTGCGCCTCGCGGCGCGCGACCTGACCTCCGTCTTCGTCGAGGGCGGCGGCACGCTGAACTTTCGCTCTTGGCGGCGGGCTGGTCGACAAGATTCATGCCCTCATCGCGCCGAAGATCGTGGGGCAGGCAGCTCTGACGCCCGTCGAGGGGCGCGGATTCGCCGAGCCTGCCGATGCCGCCGTTCTGACGAGATCGACGGCGGAGCAGGTCGAGCGGACATCCTCCTCACGGGCTATGTGGCGAAGGAGCGAGGTAGCCTTTGTTTACAGGAATCATTGAAGAGGTCGGCGCACTGGAGCGCCTTGCGGGCGGTGAGATCGCCATCCGCGCGAAGAAAGGTGCTCGAAGACGTCGCGCTCGGCGACAGCATCGCGGTCAACGGCATCTGCCTGACGGTCACGCACTTCGATGCAGGCGCACTTCACGGCGGACGTCATGCCCGGACGGCCCGACGCACGTCGCTTGCAGAGCTGAAGCGCGGCAGCCGCGTGAACTTGGAGCGCGCCCTGACGCTCGAAGCCGCCTTTGGCGGTCACATCGTCAGCGGCCATATCGACGGCGAGGCACGATCGCCGCCATGCAGGAGGAGGGCAACGCCGTCCTTGACGGTACGCGCAGGTGCCGACATCCTGCGCTACATCAGGAGAAAGGCTCAGTCGCGCTCGACGGCATCAGCCTCACGGTCGCGCGCGGAGCGCGGCGGACTTTCACGGTCAGCCTCATCCCGCATACGCGCGAGATCACGAACCTACGCGAAAAGCGCAGCGGCAGTCGCTTTGAACATCGAGACGGACATCCTCGGCAAGTACGTGGGGAAACTTTTTCCGGGAGTGCGCACAGGAGAAAGCGATGCGCCGAGAGCGCGGGCAAAATAACTATGGATTTCTGCGACACTAGGGATTTTAAGGAGCGCGAATTGATCCGTACTTCCCAGAGATAAGGAGATGCAGCAATATGCCCAGATTTTGCAACGGTGGAGCAGGCAATCGAGGATATCACGACGGCAAGATGGTCGTCGTCGTGATGACGAGGATCGCGAGAACGAGGCGATCTCATCGTCGCGGCGGCGACGTCACGCCTGAGGATATCAACTTTCATGGCGAAAGTACGCGAAGGGCTGATCTGCACGCCGATCGACGGCAAGCGACCTCGACGAGCTGAATATCGGACAGATGGTCGAACAACACGGACAATCACGAGACGGCGTTCACGGTTTCCATCGACGCTCATCAATACGGATGACGGGCATCTCGGCTTTCGAGCGCTGCCAGACGATCAAGCTTCTGCTCGATCCGAAGGGCAGCCATCGTCCTTCCGTCGTCCCGGCCATGTACTCCGCTGCGCTCCGTCGAGGGCGGCGTGCTGCGGCGCACGGGCCACACGGAGGCGACAACGGATCTCGCGCGCTTGGCAGGATTCTATCCCGCGGGGCTTTGCTGCGAGATCATGGCGGACGACGGGCAGGCATGATGCGCACGCCTGAGCTGAAAGAATTTGCGAAAAACACGGACTCAACATCATCACGGTCAAATCGCTCATCGAGTACCGCAAGCGCACGGAGAGTTTCGTCAAGCAGGTTGCCGACGTCGACTTCCCGAGCCGCTACGGTCACTTTCCGCATCAAGGCGTAGAGCAGCGCCTCGACGGCAAGTGCCACATCGCCGTCGTCACGGGCGATGTCGCGGGCAAGAAGAACGCCGTGCGCGTCCACCCGGAATGCCTGACGGGCGACGCGCTCGGCTCGCTGCGCTGCGACTGCGGCGACCAGCGCTCGCCATCTGCCTTGAAAGAACATCGAGAAGGAGGCGAGGCGTCGTGCCCTACATGCGCCGGGGGCGCGGCGATCGGCCTCGCGAACAAGATGGGCGCCTACGAACCGAGACAGAGGCGCGGATACGGTCGAGGCGAACGTCGAGCTGGGCTTCGCGCCCGATCTTCGCGACTACGGCATCGGCGCGGATCCCTCTCCGATCTCGGCCTCACGAGCATCCGCCTCGCGACGAAACAATCCTGCCAAAGCGCGCGGGACTTTGAGGGGCCAGCTACCGGAAAATCGCCGAACGCGTGCCGCTTTCGTCGTCAAGGCGAACAAGTTCGACAAGCGCTACGTCGAGCGTCAAGAAAGTCAAGATGGGACACCTTTTGAACGACGAAGATCTGGCGAAATGATTAATGACTTCGTGCTTTTGAATCATGGGAGAAAAATAATGGAAACATCATTGGTGCTTCTTGAAGAATATGCTGATTTGGGAAGCTGCGTATATCTCGTCAGGGGTTCACCGCTTGGTCAAGGAAGAAATTTGAAATCAAGACGGTTTTCGCTTTCGACACAGAGTGTGCGTTCCATCGGTGGACTTCAGACGATACGGACTATACGATAGATACTGTGCCGGGACGATTATGCGGCATTGCTTTTGATTGGAGAATGCGGTGGCGTGAAGAAACCGCACGAAACTGTTTCCTCGGTAACGCATTGTTCGCAAAATGGCAGATTGTTAGGGCGGTATTTGTGATGCAGTAGGATTTTTAGCTGCGGCGGGTGCTTTTGGATGCTGTGAAACACACGGGAAACAGTTTGTCTGAGCTGCAGTGGGGAGATTCGCAGTATAAAGGTGCGGCGCATTTTTCAGCCCAAACAGGCGGTTTGTGACAAGAATACGGTTGCAGCTAATGGTTCTGCACCGCTGAATTTGCCCGAGAAGTTTTGCTCGCACTGCATGTTGCGGATGAGGCTCTGGTTGAGGACTGGTATGCTCTGCAGTAAATTAGGGTACTATATATGCGGCTATGCATAATCGTTTTGTAACGATGATGCAGAATTAAGGAGATGAATCATGGCAAAGACGATCGGAGGTTTTCATTACAGGCAAGGGACTTCATATCGGCATCGTGGCGGCGCGTTTCAATGAGTTCATCACGAGCAAGTTTCTGGGCGGGTGCGCTCGATGCGCTACATCGTCGCGAGACGAGCGAAGATGACATCGACGTCGCCTGCGTGCCGGGTGCGTTCGAGATTCCGATTGTTGCCAAGAAGATGGCTGAGAGCGCAACATGATGCCGTGATTTGCCTCGGTGCAGTCACTGCGGCGCGACGACGCATTACGATTATGTCTGCAATGAAGCGTCGAAGGGTGTCGCGCAGGTCAGGCTGACGGGCGTGCTGACGCTCTCGGCGTCCTGACGACAGAGAACATCGAGCAGGCGATCGAACGCGCGGCACGAAGGCGGGCAACAGGGAGCGGACTGCGCCCTGGCGGCGATGGAACCTGCATCTGCTGAAGAAGATCGGCTGAGGGGCGAGGTCGCGAAAATCGGCATCATCAGCGATACGCACGGCTGCGAGAAGCGCTGGCAGCTTGTCACGATAAGCACTTTTCCGACGCCGACCTCATCATCCACGCGGGCGACGTGCTCTACCACGGCCCGCGCAACCCTGATGCTCGAAGATTACAACCCCGCAGGACTCGCCGACAAGATCAACGAGAGTGTGCCGCCCGTCCTTATCTGCCGCGGCAACTGCGATTCCTGAGGTCGATCAGCTCGTGCTCAAGACGCCGATCCAAGCGCCTTACGCCTACGCTTTTGCGGGCGGCAAGCGCATCGTCGCGACGCACGGGCATCTCATCGAGAGCGACGCCGCTAAGCGATGAGGCGCAGAGACGATGCGCGCCGACGTCTTCATCACGGGGTCACATCCACACGAACGTCTCGAGCGCGGTGCGACCGTGTTCGTCAACTCCCGGCTCGCCGTCTCTGTCGAAAGCGCGAGGGACGGCAGGGCGACCATCGCTTTAATGACCGATGAGAAAGATTACGATCCTCGACCTCGATACGGATGAGGTGCTGATGGAATTGAAATTTTTAGATATGTGCGCCGATAATCGGTGATGTTGTTTGGGAAACTGCACATTGTGGTGTAGAAAATCTGTCATGCCGCATTGACAAAAAGACGCTCCGTTGAGGAGCGTTCGAGTGATTTTATTGCCTTGAAGCGATTCGCAGCAATGGAGAAAAGGGTGAGAATATGGGCGACTACAAGATTAAACCGTAGGAAGAAATCTGACGATTCGCGCATTTCAGTATGTTGACGCGTAGTCACAGATAATAGCTTGCAGGAGGTCGAAGAGGAAATTGAAGAGTCAAGCTTGAAGAAGGAGAGGTGAATCATATGACATTTGCCATGAAGATGATGGAAGAACGCAAAGAAGGACGCAGGAAGGACAGCGGACGAGCGTGTGGCACCATTCTACGTGACTTGTTACGCAATCTCAAATTCCTGTCGAACAGGCTCTTGAGATGATTGGCATACCGCAGGCGGAGCATCTTTCGTATAAGAAGATGTTCCATGCGAAGCTGTGACAGCAGTGTGCGGACAGGTGCACGGCACGGTTCTCGTGCATTGCACCGTATCCGATTATGCTCAGTGAAAAAGCCACCAGCTGTACGGGTGGCTTTTTCATGCAGAATTGTCTTGTTTGTGGAGACTTCTCGCTTTTTGAGAGATTTCTTTCTCTAAAAGCGAATTAGATAAATACGACGGAAATTAGGGAACAAGAGGCAAGGGGAAGGATAGATCGTAATCAAATTGCAGGCGATTCTTTTTGATACGCGCTCGATTCAGAAGTATATCTTCGCGAGCAACCGCCTCAAGACGAATATAGGGCGTCGTTCTTGGTGGAGAGCGCTTTTTCGCGCGAGCTGCTTCGTTCTGCGCGAGCGTTTCGGTGAGGATGAAGTCGACGATGCGACGTGGCGCGAGTGGAATCGCCCGATTGGACGAAGATGGAGCAGAAGTGCCGCATCGGCTATATCGGCGGTGGCAACGCCCTCGTGCTGTTTTCTGAGGGAACGACGGATGAAGAACTCGTCGAGGTGATCGATCCTTCACGAAGCGACTGCTGTGGACGACTCCCGGACTGCGCACGGGAGCGGCGCGCGGCGAAATGGTGCTCGAAGCGGACGGCGCTTATCGCGTGACGCGCGTGAAGCGTGCGGATGGCGAGGAAGAGGCGATCGACGACCTCACGCATCTCGTCCGCAAGCTCAGGCGCAGCAGAACTTTGTTCTTTCCTGCCGTATCGCTCCCCTATACGGGACTGACGCTCGTGCGAGGCGAGCGCGGACGGCCAATGCCTACGATGCGGACGATGCTGCGCAAGAGCCGCTTCTTTCGTGGGAAGTGAAGAGGAAGCTCTTGGCGGCACGTCAGAAGGGGGCGTCATCGCACCCGCTGAGGGAGCGCTTCTCGACAAGTCACGCAGCATCCTGAGACTGACAGGCCTTGGCGGGTGAGACGCTGCCGCCGTCGCGAGGTCCGCGCCTGAGTGATCGAGGAATTGCACGAGAGCTGCAAAAGTATCGTTTCCTTCCGAGTTCGAGAAGCTCGGGCAGAGGGAGACGGAAGACTACATGGCGATTGTCCATATCGACGGCAACAACATGGGCGAAGTTCCGTGACTGCAGCACACTGACAAAGCGCAAGAATATGTCGCGCGCCGTGTACTGGAAGACAGTTCTAAGGCGTTCTGCACGCTCCTCGCGGACATCGCCAGGCGATTATGCGGCGATGCAGAAGCATCTCTCACTGGAAGAAGCTGACGACGGCAAGATGCTTTTGCCGATCCGCCCATCGTGCTCGGCGGCGACGATATGACCTTCGTCTGCACGGCGAAGTACGCGCCTCCTCACGCGTACGATCTTTGGAGCGCTCAATGACCTCGGCATCGACACTTGCGGCGGCGTCGGCATCCTGCCGACCGCCCTATCCGTTCTTCCGCGGCTACGAGATTGCCGAGCAGCTTTTGCGGTGCGGCGAAGTCGAAGATGCGTGCCATGCGCGGAAGGAAGCTCGTGCTGGCTCGACTTCGCCATCCTGCACGGCGAGCAGCCGCCGACGCGAGCAAATCCGCGAGCAGCAGTACAGCGGCAGGTGCGGCGCGATGCACTTCGGCCTCTATCGCGTCGACGGTGATGCGTCGACGCCCTGAGTACGTCAGCATCTCATCGAGGCCGTGCGTCAGCTCGTGCAGGGCGAGGACGCATGCCGATGAACAAGATCGAGCGAACTGCGTGCCGTATTGGCGGCGGGCAGACATGAACATGCGCAATTCAGCGGCGCAGTATCACCGCTTGATTGCTGGTGGCGGGCGATGCGCCTGCCGAGATCGCGGCTATGGTCATCGTACCGCAAATCCTTTGTGGCAGGAGGAAGGACGCCCTACGTCGACGCCATCGAGATGATCGACTTCTATGTGCCCCGGAGGTGCAGCGGCTAAAAAGAAGAACGCAAAGGAGCGCGCGAAAAACAAGAAGAGCTGCTGGCACAAACATGCTGAGAGTCGCAGACAGCAGATGGAGATGAACCAGCAGAAGCAGCAGACGGCGCAAGGTACTGCTTCGAGCGAGCCGATGCGGCGGACGATGGCATGCCGACGCTGGAAGAACAGCTCAAGCGTGTGCCCAGGAACGTCGTCTTCCTCCTGTGCGACTCCCGAGCATCCCTGGCTGAGTCAAGGAGATTCGCTTTCGACGAATTACGCTGGAAGTCGGCGCTTTCACCGCTGCACCTCGGCTCAGGGTCGCGCCGATGTCAACGTCGAGCTGAGGTCGTGCATGACCGGGCGGGATTGCCTTACCTCCGGAAAGCGGCTCAAGGGCTCATTTACGAGAGTGCGCTGGAAAGTCCTTGAGATGTCCGAATTGGCGAGGATTGAACCTCTTTACAGAGAGAAATGGAGGACTTTTTCCAGCATAACGTGCAGAGCGATACGCGGCTGACGATACCAGAACCTTCAGCTTGCGTCGGAGGCAGGCGCGGCAGATGGAAGAAGACTGGCAGCTACCTGCAGCAGCACTATCCGACCTCGTCTCCGCGCAGGGATGTTCTTTCGCTCTATACTCGCTGCGCTATCAGACGATGATTGATCGTGAGACAGGTACGGCTGCCGAAACGTCGCTCAGGGACATCCGCGTCGTCGATGAAGGCCTCGTTTTTGCGGCACGGTGCACGTCTCAAAAAGGAGCGACGGGAAAAAGCTCACGATTCTCAGCGCTGGCGCTGCGCAACCTCTCGCAGGCGGGCATGAAGCGCAATCGAGCTTCGGCCGCATATCGTGCGCGATGCTGCAGCATGGGGAAAGATATACGGAGCGTCCTCGTCAATGAAGCGCTGAAAGGGGCAAGGCTTGAGATGAAAAAGATCCGTGTAAAAATAGAGACCTTTCGCCGATCGTGCTGGCGACGCGCCAATACGACCGTCATGCGACGTCGTCGCACGATTTCTTCAGCGGCACGCTCGTGCGCGGTATGCTGGCGGAGCGCTACATTGAAGCGAAGAATCTTGGCAGTCAGGCGCAGGAGGACGAGGATTTTCTCGGACTCTTCTTCGACAAAGCTGCGCTTCGTCGCCGCCTATCCCGTGCGATGCGTCGGATGGAAAGCGCGCCTCTGTGCCCGCTTCGGTGCAGCGCCTCAGGACGCGAGGCGGTCGTGGATCTGCTCCCAGATGCTCCCGGGGCAGGGGTACAAGACGTGCGCGGCTTTGCCGTGATCGAAGACGGCGGCATCGGAAGCGTGGATGTCGCGAGAACATATCGCTGCACATGAGCCGCAGCAACGTCAAGGGCAACGGCAGAGCAGGAGAGGAAGCTGCGTCCTTGAGCGTCTTGCGGGACGTTCGCGCGACGGCGCGATCTACAACTATGAGCTGTGAGAAAAGGCGTGCGCTTCGAAGGCGAAAGTCTTCGGTGAGGATGCGGCGTTGAAAGCCTATGGACGCCTGGGAACGGCTTCATGGACGCGCAGGCAGGGCGTGCGCGCCAGCGCAGTGCAGTGCCCGCGTGCAGCTGGAGCCGGTGGAATTGCGCCTGAAAGCGTCGAGCCGGATGCGGACAATCGCATCAATCTGTGCCTCGAGACGCCGCTTCGCGAGCGGATGACCTCTGTCGAGGCGCTGCTGCTGGCTCTGCAGCAGATCGTTGATCGCCTCAACGAGGGCACTCGCGGAGAGTTCCCTCCACGCCTACGATCCAAAGCGGAGCGCAGCACAGAGGAGATGTGGAAAACACGGTCTTTGCCGATTTTGTCGAGGTGGACAACTTCGTAGGCATCTGGGCATGAAGCGCCCGCGCGCCGTTGCCCCTGCGGCAGGGAAAGCGTCTTTGCCGTAGAGAAGGAGAGCGCATGGACGGAGAGCGACAAGGAGCGACTGCAAGACTGCTGTACGATGGCGTCGGCGCACGCACGGAAGAGGGCTTTCGGTCAGCTTCGCCTCTGGCATCTGCAGCCGCTTTCCTCGCGAGGATGCAGCAAAAGGAACGGCGATGCAGTCAGGTCGCCCGAGGTGCGCAGGCGGGCGAAAGAACTCTCCTCTGCGCGGCGCAGCGAAGATGGTCGTCTATGCGGCGGAAGATGCGGAGAAGCTCACGAAGTGAAGGGTATGCGCACTTTCTTCGCACGGCTCGATTCGATGTGGGTGCGTGGACAGGACAATATGCAGAGTGCCTTTGGCGAGGAGATCCGCATCAGAAGAGCAATGCGTCGACGCCCTTTGCCAAGGAATCTAAGGCGATCACAGGTGGACGGGCGCTCTTTGGAGGAACTCTGATGGAAGCGAGATCTCGCCACATGCTGCCGACAACGAGAACGCCGTTGGAAAAAGAACTGGGCGAATCTCGAGGCATTCCTGGAAGATGTGAGGCGGGCGGACTTCTTGACGAGCGACGACGGCGAAGGACGCGCTCTTCTATGCTGGCACAATCTCTTCCGCTTTGCGAGGAAAGCGGCGGCAGGAAAGGAGGCGAGGAATGACGGTGAACGAAGAAAGCGTCAAGGGCAAGATCATCCTCGAAGGCACGCTCGTCCTCGCTGCGCCGCTCCTCATCGGCACGGGCGGCAATGGCGCAGGGCAGGATGTCGATGACGAGGTGCTGAAGACGAAAGCGGGCAGCCGTTCATTCCGGCACATCGCTCGCCGGGGCGCTGCGAGACTTCATGACAGCGGAAAATGCGCTCGGCATGCGTCTGCTCTTCGGCACAGAAACCGCGTATGAAAGACAGCATAATGCGGCTTGGCAAAGCTCCATCCGCATCGACGACTCAAGCTGAACAACGTGGAGATCGTCGTGCGCGACGGCGTGAGCCTCGACGAGATCACGGGCACGGCGATCGAGCATCACAAGTTCGACTACGAGGCGGTGGGCAGCGGCGCGACGGGGAAGTTCTTCGCCGAGATCACGCAGCGCGGCATCCATGAGAGGTACGAGGACGCTATGAAGGAGGCGGTTGACCTCTTGGCGCATAGGCTCGCTGCAGGGTTCTCCTGGTGCGCATACGGCGAAGGGCTTTGGCGAAGTACATATGAGAGAGTTTGAAGGTCTATCGCTACGATTTCAAAAATCGCTCACGTCGAGAGCTTGGCTTGGCTGAGAGGAAGAGCGAGCTCTCGTCGAGCCGAAATGCACAGGCAGAAGGGCTTCTATGCAGGATGACTGCGTGCTCGAGCGAAGTTCGCCGAAAAGCTCGCTTCTCGTGCGCGACTACGCGCGTGCTATGGAGGTGAAAGACGGCAGAGCGCATGGATGATAAGGGACGTCCGTGCAGGCGCTCATGCTGCGCGAAAACGATCATTGGCTGATTCCCGGCGCGAGCATCAAGGGGGCGCTGCGTCATCGCGCGGCGGAAATCCTGCGCAAACTCGATATCGACGGCGCATTGCTCGACCGCATGATGGGGCCTTCGCTCGATCGCATCAAGGCGAAGCCTGCGGAGAAGTGGAAGAGCCGTCTGCTCGTCTCGGAAGCACGCCTCGAAAATGGCGTTGTGACGGGACTGCGAGACGCGCGTGCGTATCGACCGCTTCACGGGCGGCAAGATTGACACGGCCCTTTTCGCCACGGCTCCCATCTGGCAGAGGAGAGAGAGGAGCGGCGCTTTTCCCTGCGCCTCGTACTGCACGAGCCGAAGGAAGAGGAGCGTGCACGGCAGATCGGCTCTACTGCTCCCTGCTGCTCAGGAATTGTCGCTCGGCAGACTGGCGCTCGGCGGCGAAGGGCATCGGCCGCGGTGTAGCTTGAGGGAAGAGGCGCCGTCCTGCATATCATGGTAGAGGAAATTGCATGGGATGCGACGCCCGGCGCCTTGACGGATGAGAGAGACGGAAATTGCGAGAGTTCGTCGAAGCCCTGCTGAAAAAGAGGCAAAGCTCTGCGAGCATCGAACTGGCATTGGAAGATCAGATGTCGCTACGGCAGGGAAGCTCAGAGGGCTCGCCGTAAGTCTCGCGAGGAAGGAAACCGCCCTCGCAGCTCGAAAACGCTCGGCATGAAGGAAGCGAATGCCGTCTGTCGCAGGTGCACGGCATCACTTTGGGGACGCTGGCAGAACGGCTCGCTCAGCTGGCGGGCGATGCGGCGAAGAAGTGCAGCCTGTGGCTGGAACTGCGCGTATTCAACGAGGAGGAAGAGCTTCATTTGAAGAAGAGCGGCGACCTGTGGCTCGGGCGTTGGCGCAAGGACGGCGCGGGCGAGGCGACGGAATACGTTGACAGCATCTCACGCTTCTGGGGCGAGAGAGTAGAGGCAGCGGATGCGCCCGAGGATATGAAGCTCGAAGATGCAGCGCGCAGCTCAAAGCGGATTTTTGCCGCAGGCCGAAGAGCACGCGAAATACTACGGTCTGGTGACGCGCAGCTATATCGGCTACAGGGCGACGGGGCAGGCCGGCTATGCGGACTATCGCTATGTGCGCATAGCGGCGGCAGATGTGGAGGAGGGTATGGAAGATGGCAATGCGAGATGAAAAGCCACGGCATCGTACAACTTTCGTGCCGCCGCCAGCCGACGGTCATCCGTTCGCCCATCGACGGCGGTGCGAAGAATGATGCAGAACGGCAGGAAAACTACAAGAGATATGAGAAGGAACATGGCAGGCTCAGCGGCTATATTGAGCTGAGCTGCCGCACGATACGCCTGTCTTCATCGGCACGGGCGACGGAAGGCGCGTTCTTCGCCCCGTCGGCAAGCCCGTCCTGCCGGGCAGCACGCTTCGCGGCATGGTCAAGAACATCTTCAAGATCGTGACCTGCGGCGCGATGCGCATGATGAAAATCGATGTTGTGGGCGGTCAGCGACAAGATTTCGATGTCGACAATCGGAGACTCTCATTTTCGCACTGTAGCTGCGAAAAAGAACAGTCTCGCGAAACTCTATGATGAAGAATTGCTCGAAAGGACTGATACGGATGAAGATGGCGAGCGGATCAGCATAACGAAGGCAGAAGCAGCGTTTCTCGTCCATGAGCAGCCAGATGGAAACCATTACATGTGCCGTGCCGAATATCGCCATAAGAAGGTCGAAGATAAAGGTTTTCTTAAAGCACAATGCGGAAAAGATTCTTTGAAACGTACGAAAGGACGGAGAGACTTCCCTGCTTTACCGGCGCGATGTTTTCAAGAAGCGCTATACCGTGCATTCAATCAGACTGGAATGACCGTGTGCTTGTCACGCCGGAGGTTATAGCGCAATCTAAAGAAGATCTTTGCGCAGCGATGTCTTGGTTGTTCGAAAGCTGGCGCGCAAGAATGAGGAGACAAGGAACTTTGAGAGATGATCGCTATGATTTCGTTGTCTGCTTTTACAAGAATGAAAAATGGCACAGGTGAAACATTCGGGTTTGGGCAGTTCTATCGTATTTGCTACCCATATCGGCTTGGTGAGAGGGCATATTCGAGATCCTTCAGTCGAAAAGCCGTTGAGTTATGCGGATGCGCTTTTTGGTCGCACGGGCTTGGGCAGCCGCTTGTTCTTCGAGGATGCTCGTGCTCCAAAGAAAGCAAGGGATTTGAAGGGCAACGTGCTCGAAAACCCTAGAGCGAACCGAGCACGTCGTTCCAGCTCTACACGGAAGCAGAGGATGGAAAGAATCTCAATCACTGGGGCACGGGAAAATGCCGCGATTCGCGCTACAAAGCTGTATTGGCATCGAAGCCGGGTTTTCGCTGGCAAAAAGACGGCGTACGTGAAGGACAATGTCGACCGCAAACTGCGCCCCTTGAAGGCGGGCAATGTGTTCGAGGGTAGAATGCCGTCAAGAACCTCAGCGAAGTGGAGCTGGCGCATTGCTCAGGTCTTTTTCGCTCGCGGCAGAAGATCGCGAGCTTTGCTATCAAGATCCGGACAAGCGAGGCATCGGGCTCGGCAGCGTGCGCATCGATGCGAGCTCGTCCGTGGACGAGGGTGCGCTGGCTATGAGCGGCTTTTTGCGGCGGACGGCGACTGGAACAAGGCGGACTTTCGATGGAAGCATATCTGAAAGCGCTGATGATGTCATCGCACAGCTCGGCAAAACGGAGCGGGCGCGCTATGAGTGTCACAGCAGCTCTGCTCGATCTTCTCGATTGGAAGGCTGTAGACAGAAGGACTGGGCGGCGAGGACGCGGCAGATGACCCAGCGGGCGACAGGAGTTCTTCTGATCGTGACGAAGTTTCGACGCAGAAAAAGCAATTCCGCAATCGTTGGGTCTTGCCGACGGCACGCGAGGGTATATGATGAAGGATGAGCAAATGATCGGTGCTGTTGTCTATCGACTACGGGCAGAAGATACTGCCCGTGTGCCAGTTTTTCACGGACGTTGGCTGCATGGGCTGTTCTTCAAGATTATGGAAGGATATTCGGCGGAGCTTTCACACCTGTGTCCATGAGGCGCTCAACGTAAAAAGCCGTTCACCGTGTCGCTCCTCAAGTGGCGGCGAGGAAAAAGACGAGGCGGCTATCGTGTGGTTGCCCGAGGGCGAGCTTGAGCTGGCGCGTCACGGCGCTTCGGGAGGACGTGTTGCAGGCGGCGCTCCATGTTCACATCGAGGCGAGGTTCTGCAAGCGAATTTGCCGCTTCGCGTCGAGAAACGTCAAGGCGGACGGCACAGAGATTCGGGCGTCGTCGATGAGATGGAGACTTGTCGGCGCGGCGCTGGCGCAGGGCGCATCGCGGAACTCGTCTGCGCTTCCTCTCGCCGTCGTCTTTCGCCGCGACGACAAGGACTATCCGGAGCCCGATCCCGTCTTTCGTCTTTCTCGTCGCTTGCCGACAGGTGGCAGATAACCGCCATGCCCGTGGAGATGGATCGCGCCTGGGTTCGCGAGGCGGCGGCAAGGCGCTTCTGGCGGGTGGCACGGCAGCTCGCGCCGCGTCTACTTCGGCGGCGACCGCGGTACGCTCGCGTTCTCGAGCAGGTCGCTACGATGTCACGGCTCTTGAATGAAGAAGAGCAGCACGCGCTCTGCTGCTCGCCCAATTCGCCAACTTCTCCGGCGTCGGCAGACTCACGGGACAGGGTATTCGGCGAGACGCGGGCGATGTATCGACTCTTGAGATGATCGACGTACCGCAAGCGGAGCAAGCTCGTCGTATGAAGAAAATGTTGCAGGCGACGCTGTAAGCGGCAGAAGAAGCGGGAACGCTCTCTATGAGTGTTCCCGCTTTGTCGTTTACAGAGAAGAAATTCCAAGGGATATGACAGCAGTTCAACTTCATGCTATGCTTCATTACGAGTGAAGTCTGGGATTGCGAAAACTGCCATGAGTTTTAGGTTTTTCCTCGTGGACAAAAAGTTTTCATGGTATATGTGGCTTGCACCTTTTGAACCGCTTTTTGCACGACATTCCCCTGAGTTTTGAAAAGCGCAGGGAGGAGCGGTCAGCGTCAGCTATCGCGTTCGCGTGGCATGCGTTCTTTGGGGACAGTGTTATGGCGCAATCCATACCGCTTGCGGTATTGACGTAAGCTCAAGAATGACCTTGGTGCCGCAGTGGACTGCGTTGATGTACGGCATACCGCTATGTGTTGAAAACTCTTTTTCCTGGGTAACAGCTGCTTTTCAGGGTTCTGAGACAGTGTTGCATGCAATCCATACCGCTTGCGGTGATTGAAACTATGAAATCGACACCCATATCAGCTTTACGTTGCATGCAATCATACCGCTTGCGGTATTGAAAACGACAGTTTCATTTTGGAAGTGTCACAACGAGGTCATTGCATGCAATCCATACCGCTTGCGGTATTGAAACTTGCTGCGGACGCTATGGTCGTCAAGCTGGGATTAATTGCATGCAATCCATACCGCTTGCGGTATTGAAAGCACTAAATTAGACATGTGGAAACGAGATCTTTTCTGACATTGCATGCAATCCATACCGCTTGCGGTATGAAACTGACTGCCGCTGATGATATTCGATCATCTTTGCATCGTGCATGCAATCCATACCGCTTGCGGTATGTTTACTGGTGCGTTTTTTCAAACGGCCGCTCTATGGCATAATGGAGCTATCGATCTTTCCGGGGAGGGACAGCGATGTGTCATTTATATGATGTCGGAGGAAACGAAAAGCGATTAAGGATCATGGCAGGTTGATTCTTTATCCGTAGGGATGAGAAGGTGGCGAGCCAGCCGATTCGTCATATTTCGGGTGTCGTGGTGACGAAGCGAGGCGCATATAACGATGCCGCTGGTCTATGCCCTGTTGGAGAAGGATTCCGATTTCCACATGGATTTTTCGCGGACGCGTAGGGGCGTCTTGGGCGAGGCGGATTTCTCTTGAGCATCTGTTTCGACAAAAGAGGGTGATGGAGCGCCCGAAGAAGCAGATTCGGCTCGTACGCGAGGGTGTCTGCCCGCAAGATTGGCCAGCGCAGGCTGCTTAGGGAGTGCAGCTATCGTGAACGGGAACTGCAGGCGATGGCGGCCATCGGCCGTCTCGCTGCATGTGCACATAGGCGAAATATCTGATGGATCTGAGGGTGCTGCGCGGCATGGAGAGCGGCGTCGAGGGCCCATTTTTCGGCATTTCCGGTGTCTGCTTAGTATAGAAAAGATTTGGCGCTGGGAAGGTCGTGCGCAGCATCCAGCGCACGATGCGGTCAATGCGCTCTGAACTACGCTATGCGTTTCTTGAAAAGGAAGTGCGTCTTGCTGGGCAGCTGGGGACTGGATGCGCGTTTGAGCTACTCATGCGAACAACGGACGTGAGAGGTAGCCTCGTCTACGACATGATGGGGCGTACCGCCGATGTGCTCGACCGTGCGCTTTTGAATCTCCCGCGGCGGGTCTTTCACGCCCGATGATGTGACGGGTGAGAGTGCCGTCTTCGCCAGCAGCGAAGAAGATTTGGGCGGCGCACTGAAAACTATATGGAGAAACCGACGGCACGCTATGACGGGCTTTCACCGCGAGATGATTCGCCGCGAGATAGAAACTTCGGCACTCGGGTTTTGCAGGAAGAAAGGGACGGTGACGTGTAAGAAATTTCTCATTGGTTACGATATTGCCGGCAATCGCGTTCGCTCGCGTGTGCGAAGTATCTGGAAGGCAAGGCGTGCCGCATCAATACAGATGTGTTTCTCTTTGAGGGGACGGAGCGCGAAGCTGAGAGATTCGTGCGGCTTTGCTCGCCTTGACGGAGAAGGAGGAAGGCCGTGCACTCTTCATGGCGCCGATGTGCGAGGCTTGCTGTGCGCGAATCTGGAAGGCCGGGAAGATGAGGGAGGAGGACGGATTTGCATTGTGGCATAGCTAGCTGTTAGAAATGTGACACACGAGGCGCAGTGTACATAAAAATGCCGATAAAATAAAGTGTTGACATAGTCCTTTTGCTCTATATATGGGTGCCTGACACTGGGCAGGAATCGTGCGTTGGGAGGAAGCTGCATGACGTTGGAATCGCTGAGGGACGCGGAGCGGGTCATCAGGGTCCAAGCAGGTCACGAGGCCGTGCAGAAGAGCCGTGCGGATGCCGTTTTTGTCGGACGATGCGGATGAACGCGTGACGCAGCCGCTTCTCGATCTCGCGAGTGAGATCGGCGTGCCAAGTCGTGCATGTCCCCACGATGCAGGGCTGGAAAGGCTTGCTCCATCGAGGTCGGCGCCGCTGCGCGGCCGTACTGAGAGACGATGATAAAATAAAGTCCCCCAGATTTGCACGAGATGCTCTGTGTCTATCGAGGGAGACCGACCGCGGGCGCTGGCTGTGCTGCGTCGAGGATGTCGTCGACGGACAGAGCGTGCAGATGTGTGAATGAGTGGCTGAGCTATCGGTGATGGTTCCTCGAGCGATGTCAGGTCGGTACGTGCGCCTGCCGCAAGGGCGAGCGGCTCAGGCTGCGGCGGGTAATTATAAATAATAAATTCTCCAATATGAAGGAAGGAGGAGTTGCATCAAATGCCTACAATTAATCAGCTGGTTCGCAAGAGCCGCAAGAAACATGCGGAGAAATCGAATGCACCGGCACTGAAGAATGCCCGCAGAAGCGTGGCGTCTGCACGAGGTCTACAGACGACCCCGAAGAAAGCCGAACTCGGCTCTCCACAAGGTCGCCCGTGTTCGCTTGACGAACAACATCGAGGTGACGGCATACGGTTCCAGTATTGGCGCATAATCTGCAGGGAGCATAGCGTTGTCTTGATCCGCGGCGGCCGTGTCAGGGATCTGCCTGGGTGTTCGCTACCACATCATCCGTGGTTCGCTGGATACGGCGGGCGTTCAGGATCGCGGTCAGGGGCGAGGTCGAGTACGGCGCGAAGCGCGAAGAAGAAAGTGAGACGCTTTTTCTGAGAAGAGATTATAGCGAGGAGGTGAGCATACCAGAAAAAGGTGCCGTACCCAGACGTGACGTGCTGCCGGATCCGGTATACAAGTCCGAGACGGTTACAAAAGTTTATCAACAAGGTGATGCTCTCGGGTAGAAGAGCGTTGCCGAACGCGTCGTTTACGATGCGTTTGAGAACGATCGCGCCAAGACGGGCAGGATCCTCTGAGAGTCTTCGAGACGGCTCTGAAGAATGTCAGCGCGGTTCTCGAGGTGCGCACGCCGTGTCAGTGGTGCGAATTATCAGGTGCCGGTTGAGGTTCGTCGATCGCCGCATGACGCTCGGCATTCGCTGGCAGCGAACTACGCAAGACTGCGCGGCGAGAAGACCATGGACGAGAGGCTTTCGGGCGGCTCATGGACGCAGCGAACAATAGCGGGCGCGGCGATCAAGAAAAAGAAGATACGCATACGATGGCTGAGGCTAATGGCATTCGCTCATTATCGTTGGTAATCCCGCAGTATCTCAACCTAGTTAAGGAGCGATAATAAGTGGCAAGAGTTTTCTCTGGAAAAACTCGCAATATCGGCATCATAGCCCATCGATGCCGGCAGAGATAACGACGACAGAGCGTATCCTCTTTATACGAGCATTACATAAGATCGGTGAGGTTCATGATGGCGCTGCCACGATGGACTGGATGGCACAGGAGCAGGGAGCGCGGCATCACGATCACGTCGGCTGCGACGACCTGCCATTGGAAGAGATCATCGCATCAACATCGTTGATACGCCCGGTCGCTTGACTTCACGGTCGGTGGAGCGCTCGCTGCGCGTTCTCGATGGCGCTGTTGCCGTCCTGACGGCCAGAGGCGGCGTCGAGCCTCGAGACAGAGACGGTCTGGCGTCAGGCGGAGAAGTACAATGTCCCGCGCATGGCTTATGTCAACAAGATGGACATCACGGGCGCGGACCTTCAACGTCATCAAGATGATGCAGGAGCGCCTGCAGCAAACCATCCGGTGGCAATCCAGCTGCCGATCGGCTCGGAGATACGTTCTCCGGCATCGTCGATCTCATCAAGATGGAAGCGATCATCTATGAGGACGACCTCGGAAAGGTCGCCGATGGTGGCGATTCCCGATGATATGAAGGATATGGCCGACGAGTACCGCGACAAGCTCCTCGAAGCCGTCGCCGAAGGGATGACGACCTCATGGAGAAGTACCTCGGCGGTGAGGAAATCTCGGAAGATGAGATCCAGTAAGGCCATCCGCAAGGCGACGATCGCCTGCAAGATGACGCCGGTGACGTGCGGCTCTTCGTACCGCAACCGCGGCGTGCAGCCGATGCTCGATGCGATCGTCGACTTCATGCCCGCGCCGATCGACATCCCCGCGATCAAGGTGTCAACCCCTGATACGGGCGAAGAGGATCATCGCGATTCGACGGACGACGGCCCCTTTGCGGCGCTCGCGTTCAAAGATCATGGCCGATCCTTACGTCGGCAAGCTCGCGTTCTTCCGCGTCTACTCGGTACGCTTCTCTCCGGCTCTATGTCTTCAATTCGACGAAGGGCAGAAGGAACGCATTGGCCACATCCTGCAGATGCACGCGAAATCACCGTGCCAGAGTTGGATACGGTCTACAGCGACGGCATCGCTGCCGCCGTCGGCGAAGGACACGACGACGGGCGACACTGCTGCTGACGATTCGAAGCCGATCATTCTTGAGTCGATGGAGTTCCCTGATCCCGGTCATCTCGGTCGCGGTCGAGCCGAAGACGAAGAACGATCAGGAGAAGATGGGCATCGCCCGCAGAAACTGGCGGAAGAAGATCCGACGTTCCGTGTGCGCACGGATCAGGAGACAGGTCAGACGAGTCATCTCGGGCATGGGCGAACTTCATTTGGAAATCATCGTCGACCGCATGCTGCGCGAGTTCAAGGTCGACCGGCATCGTCGGCAATCCGCAGGTTGCGTACCGCGAAGACGATCCGCAAGTCCGCGAAGGCGGAAGAACAGTTCGTCCGTCAGTCGGGCGGTCATGGTCGCAGTATGGCCATTGCTGGCTCGAGCTCACGCCGCAGGAGCCGGGTGAAGGCTTCATTCGAGAACAAGATCGTCGGCGGCGTCATTCGAAAGGAGTTCATCAACCCGATCGAGAACGGCGTGCGCGGCTATGGACAACGGTGTCATCGCGGGCTATCCGATGGTCGACGTCAAGGTCACGATGCTCGACGGTTCGTACCACAGGTCGACTCTTCGAAATGGCGTTCAAGATCGCCGGCTCAATGGCGTTCAGGAATGGTGCCGAGAGCGAATCCGGTGCTCCTGAGCCCTGTGCTGAGGTCGAGGTCATCGTGCCGGAAGAGTATGGGCGATGTCATGAGCGACATCAATTTCACGCCGTGGCCGCATCGAGGGCATGGAAGCGAAACAGCGCTCAGGGTCATCAATGCGTTCGTTCCGCTGTCCGAGATGTTCGGATATTCGACGGATCTGCGCTCCAAGACACAGGGTCGAGGAACTACTCCAGTGGAAGTTTCTTACTATGATGAAGTTCCTAAGAATATAGCCGGGCTATCATCGCCAGAACAAGGGCGAGTAACGAGGAGGAAAAACAATATGGCAACGAAGTTTGAGAGAACCAAGCCGCATGTCAACATCGGTACGATCGGCCACGTCGATCACGGCAAGACGACGATGACGGCGGCAGCAATCACGAAGGTTCTGTCCAAGAAGGGCATGCGCGCAGTTCGAGGACTACGCCGGACATCGACAAGCTCCGGAGAGGGCGCGGCATCGATCAACACGGCGCACGTCGGTACTGAACGGACAAGCGTCATTACGCGACGTCGATTGCCCGGCCGCCGACTACGTCAAGAACATGATCACGGGCGCTGCTCAGATGGACGGCGCATCCTCGTCGTCAGCGCCGCCGACGGCCCGATGCCGCAGACGCGCGAACATTCTCTGGCTCGCCGGTCGGCGTTCCGGCGATCGTCGTCTTCCTCAACAAGGTTGACCAGGGTTGATGATCCTGAGCTTCTTGAGCTCGTCGAGATGGAAGTCCGCGACCTCCTCACGGCTTATAGGTTCCCCGGGCGACGATATCCGGTCATTGCAGGTTCTGCGCTCAAAGGCTCTTGAGGACGATGCGGAGCAGGAGAAGAAAGATTCTCGAACTCATGGATGCTGTCGATGAGTACATTCCGACGCCGACGCGCGATACGGAGAAGCCGCTTCCTCATGCCGGTTGAGGACGTCTTCACGATCACGGGCCGCGGCTACGGTCGCAGCGGGCCGCGTCGAGCGCGGTGAGCTGAAGCTCAACGATACGGTTGAGATCGTCGGTCTCGAAAGATAAGACGAAAGCTGACAGATTTGATTACGGGCATGGATGTTCCGCAAGATGCTCGACACGGCTGTCGCCGGCGACAACATCGGCGCGCTCTCTTGCGCGGGTGTCGATCGCAGGACTCGTCCGCGCCAGGTTCTCGCAAGCCCGGCTCGATCAACCCGCACGCAGTTCAGGCTCAGGTCGTCCTCGAGGAAGAGGGCGATCGTCAGCCACCGCCGTTTCTGCGAACTATCGTCCTCAGTTCTACTTCCGCGACGGACGTCACGGGCGTTGTCCGCCCTGCCGAGGGCACGAGATGGTCATGCCTGGCGATATGTCGAGATGGAAGTTGAGCTCATCCGCCGATCGCCATCGAGAAGCCTGCGCTTCGCGATCGCGAGGGACGGCGTACGGTCGGCGCCGGCCGCGTGACGAGATCGAGGGCTGGGCAGCCAAAGGCAAAAGGTTTCCAACATCATAAAGGCTTTATAAGGGCTGCGGTCTCGCAGCCCGCTATAAAACGTGTGTTATCTCATTTCGGAATCACTGACAGTTCAGCGCTTCCACTGCTCCCGCATGCGATGACGCGGCAGATGGCTCGGCAGGCCGAGGGAACTGTTGCGGAGAAATGTTTGGGCCATGGGTCCGGACGACAAGGAGGGAAAAACAGTGTCGAAACAAGCAGAAAATCTGTATTCGTTTGAGGCGTACGATCACAAGGCTCGCGACCAGAGCGCGGTTAAGATTGTCGATACCGCAGAAGAGGACGGGTGCTCGTGTGTCGGTCGATTCGCTCCCCACGGAGAAGAACATCTACGATCCTGCGCTCCCCACACGTCAACAAGGATTCGCGCGAGCAATTTCGAGATGCGCACCACCAGCGCCTCATCGACATCCTCGTCGACTTCCAACAAGACGGTGGACGCACTGATGCGCTTGACCTGCCGGCTGTGGACATCGAGATCAGCTGTAAGGGGAGTGTGGAATTTATGCTCAGCTATTTTTGGGAAGAAAACTTGGCATGACGCAGATCTTTACGGAAGAGCGCATCGTCCCTGTCACGGTCGTCGAGTCAGGCAACAATGTTGTCATCATGAGACAAGACCGTGGAGAACGACGGCTGCTGCTGTCGAGATCGGCTTCGGCGAAGTCAAGGGAAGAGATCTGAAGCCTCTGAAGGTCACTTCGCCAAGGCAGGGAGTCGCGCCTGGCGCTGCATCCGCGAGATGCGTCGCACTGATGCTTCGGAATATAACGTCGGTGACACCATCGGCGTTGACATATTTGCTGCCGGCGACCTCGTCGATGTGACGGGCACCTCGAGGGTAAACGTTTCGCTGGTACGATCAAAGCGCCACAACTTCGCGCGCGGCCCCATGGGGCACGGTTCGAATCGCGACAGAAACCGGCTCGACGGGCGCGATGATCAGCGGTGCACAGCGGCCGCGTCTTGAGGGTAAGCTTCCCGGCCAGATGGGTCATGCGAGGTCACGGTGCAGCGTCTTTCCGTCGTCCGTGATGGACGCGAACAACCTCATCTCATCAGGGGCGCAATCCGGGCCCGAAGAAGATGTGTCGTGGTTCGTGCCACGGTCAAGCCGGACAAGCGAGGCGGAAAGAACGTCTGGAAGGAGGTTGCTAACGCACTGTAAGTAGCGGTTTATAATAGCGCAAACCAGCAGGTTGGCGATATCGAAATTGAATGACAGCGTCTTCGGCGTGGAGATGAGATGCGGTCTCGTGCATCAGGCCGTCGTCATGCGCTCGCATCGCGCCGTCTCGGCACGCACGACGAAGACGCGCGACCCTCGTGAGGGAGCGGCGGAAGGAAGCCGTGGAGACAGAAGGGCACGGGTCGTGCGAGAAGCGGCTCGACGCGCTCGCCGCTGATGGATCGGCGGCGGCACGGTCTTCGGCCCGCAGCCGCTCATGTATGCGTTCCGCATGCCGAAGAAACGCGCCGCCTCGCGATCAAGTGCGCGCGCTCTCGGACAAGGTGGCGAGCGGTGATTTCATCGTCCTCGACGACCTTCAAGTTCGATGCCCCGAAGACGAAGCGTCGTCAAGATGCTCGGCGATTTCGGCGTCGATGCGAAGAGCCTCATCATCGCTCGATGAGAACGAGAACGTCGAGGCTTTCTTGCGCAACATCCCCGGCGTCAAGAGCGATCAACACGATGAGCCCTCAACGTCTGACATCCTGAACCACACGAAGCTCTTCATCACGAAGGCTGCGATGAAAAGATTGAGAGTGCTCGCACTAATGGACGTGCGATATCCTCATCCGCCCGCTGATCACAGAGAAAAGCAGCTCATGGAGGAGGCAAGTATGTCTTCGTCGTCGCCAAAAGCGAACAAGATCGAGATCGCCAAGGCGGTCGCTGGTCTTCAACGTGAAGGTCGCAAACGTGAACACGGTCAACGTCAGCGGCAAGATGAAGCGCATGGGTCGCTGTCGGCAAGCGCTCGGCCTAAGAGGCGATTGTAGCTCGCTCCGGGCGAGGACGATCAGTTCTCCGGGCGTACAAAATCGAGCAAAGGAGGTAAAGAAGTGGCAATCAAAAGTTTCAAACCTTATTCCGCAGGCCGCAGGTTCGCTGACGGTCGCGTCGTTTGATCGAAAGTACGACGGACAAGCCGAAAAATCCCTCGTCGAGCCTCAAAGAGTCACGGCGGACGCAATCAGCAGGGCCGCATGACGGTTCGCCATCAGGGCGGCGGTCACCGAGCGCCGCTACCGCATCATCGACTTTCAAGCGCACGAAGGACGGCATCCGCCCGCGTCGCGACGATCGAATACGATCCGAACCGCAGCGCTCGCATCGCGCTCCTGAACGACGCGGACGGCGAAGCGCTACATCCTCGCGCCCGAACGGCCTCAAGGTCGGCGACAAAGGTGGAGTCGGGCGCAGAGGCTGACATCAAGTCGGCAACGCGCTTCCCATCAAGAACATTCCCCGTCGGCACGATGATCCCACAACATCGAGCCGAAGATCGGCAAGGGCGCACAGCTCGCAGAAGCGCCGGCAGCGCCAGCGCAGCTCATGGCGAGAGAACGACACGCGCTCCTGCGTCTTCCCTCGGGCGAGCTTCGCAGGTGCACATCAACCGCCGCGCGACGATCGGCGAGGTCGGCAACCTCGAGCATGAGAATATCACGATCGGCTAAGGCGGGGCGCAACCGCTGGCTCGGCAAGCGTCCGGAGAACCGCGGCGTGGCGATGAACCCGAATGACCATCCGCATGGCGGCGGCGAAGGGCAAGAAGCCCGGTCGGCCGCAAGCATCCGGTCACGAAGTGGGGCAAAGTGCGCGATGGGCGCCAAGACGCGCCCGCAAGAAGGCGTCGGACAAGCTCATCGTGCGTGGCCGCAAGTAATTCGTGGAAGGCAGCTCAGGCTGCCTGAGCGGAAGGAGGATATATTTTGTCGAGATCAGTCAAGAAGGGCCTTTCGTACAAGAAAGTCTCGTGAAGAAAATTGACGCGCTCAATGCACGGCGAACGACAAGAAGGTCGTGAAGACGTGGTCGAGGAGTTCCACGATCCTGCCGGATTTCGTGGGTCACACGATCGCCGTGCACGACGGCCGCAAGCACGTTCCTGTATATGTGACGGAAGATATGGTCGGACACAAGCTCGGAGAGTTCGCTCCGACGCGCACGTTCAAAAGGGCCATGCCGGCGAAGAGCGCAAGACTTCGCTGAGATAAGAGCGAAAGGAGGCATTTCCCCTTGGAGCAAAAGCTACAGCCAGCATCGTACGGATTGCGCCGCGCAAGGTGCGTGTCGTCATGGATCTCATCCGTGGCAAGAACATCGCCGAAGCTTTCGCAATCTTGAAGTTCACGCCGAAAATCGGTGCGGACGTCATAGAAGGTATTGAAAATCCGCCGTTTCCAATGCCGAGAACAACTTCGACATGAATGTCGACAAGCTCTACATCAAGACGGCTTATGTCGATCAGGGCCCGACACTCAAGCGCATCCACCCGCGTTCTCGTGGGCAGGCGTTCAAGATTTTGAAGCGCACGTCCCACGTTACCGTCGCCGTGGAAGAAAGATGAGGAGGAGGGAAAGGTTTGGGTCAGAAAGTAAATCCGAACGGCATCCGCATCGGCATCGTCAGGGATTGGGATGCAAAATGGTACGCAGATAAGGACTTTGCAGACAACCTGCATGAAGATATCAAGATCCGCAAGTATTTGAAAGACAGCCTCGGCGCTGCCGATCTCGAAGATCGAGACGGAGCGCTCGAAGAACCGTCTGAAGCTCACGATCCATACGGCGAAGCCCGGCATGGTCATCGGCCGCGGCGGCTCCGGGCATCGAGCAGATCAAGGAAGGCCTCAAGGGCAGAGACGGAAAAAGACGGTCGACATCAACATCTCCGAGATTCGTCAGCCTGATCTCGACGCGACGCTCGTCGCCGAGAACATCGCGCAGCAGCTGAGCGCCGCATCGCGTTCCGCCGCGCCATGAAGCAGTCGGTCGGCCGCACGATGCGCCTCGGCGCCAAGGGCATCAAGGTCAAGGTTTCGGGTCGTTTGGGCGGCGCGGAAATCGCCCGAAGCGAGGCATATCGCGAGGGCAGCATTCCGCTGCACACGCTGCGCGCCGACATCGACTACGGCACGGCGGAAGCCCGCACGACGTACGGACGCATCGGCGTCAAGGTCTGGATCTTCAAGGGCGAAATCCTTCCAGAGAAGAAGCAGTCCAAGAGGGCTGCCGCTGAAGGGAGCGAAAGCTAATGTTATTACCGAAGAGAGTCAAATACCGCAAGCAGTTTCCGCGGACGCATGAAGGGCAAGGCACATCGCGGCAACACGGTCAGCCACGGTGAGTTCCGGCCTTGTGGCTCTGGAGCCGGCTCGGATCACGAATCGTCAGATCGAAGCCGCCCGTATCGCCACGACGCGCTACATCAAGCGCGGCGGCAAGGTCTGGATCAAGATTTTCCCCGACAAGCCGGTCACGGCGAAGCCGGCCGAGACCCGCATGGGCAGCGGCAAGGGCTCGCCCTGAGTACTGGTGTGCGTCGTCAGCCCGGTCGTGTGCTCTTCGAGATGGACGGCGTGTCGAAGGAAGTCGCCATGGAGGCCATGCGCCTTGCAGGCCACAAGCTGCCGATCCGCACGAAGTTCGTCACGCGCGAGGAGTCACTGAAAGCAGCAGAGGGGCGGTGAAGTAAATGAAGGTTAATGAGATACGCGACTTGAATGCCGGGAGCTTGTTGAAAAAGCTCGCTTCGCTCAAACAGGAGCTGTTTAACCTCCGTTTCCAGCACGCTACCGGCCAGCTGGAGAATCCGATGCGTATCAAGGAAGTCAAGAGTCGATCGCGCGCGTCAAGACGGTGCAGCGCGAACTTGAGAATCAGGACGTTTGCTTTGGCGAAGAATTGATTGATATGCAGAGGAAGGAGGCTCTTTGATGAGCGAGAGAAATGAACGCAAGACGAGTCGGCAAGGTCGTGAGCGACAAGATGGACAAGACCGTCGTCGTCGCCGTTGTCGACATTGAGCAGCATAGCTCTATAAGAAGGCCGTCAAGAAGACGGTGAAGTTCCAGGCGCACGACGAGAACAACGAGGCGCATGTCGGCGATACGGTGGCTCTGATGGAGACCCGCCCGCTCTCGAAGCACAAGCGCTGGAGAGTCGTGAAGATCGTCGAGAGGGCGAAATAATTTCGCCACGATCTCGAAAAGGGAGGTTCATACATTGATTCAACAGCAGACCATGCTGAATGTTGGCGACAATACGGGCGCGAAAGAGATCATGTGCATCCGCGTGCTCGGCGGTTCGTACCGCAAAGTATGCCAACATCGGTGATGTTATCGTGGCTGCCGTCAAGGCAGCAGCTCCCGGCGGCACGGTCAAGAAGGGCGATGTCGTCAAGGCTGTCGTCGTTCGAAGCGTCAAGGGCATCCGTCGTCGGGACGGCTCTTACATCCGCTTTGACGAGAACGCCGCCGTGCTCATCAAGGAAGACAAGACGCCGAGAGGAACCCGTATTTTTGGCCCCGTGGCCAGGGAGCTGCGCGAGAAGGATTTCATGAAGATCGTTTCCTTGGCTCCTGAAGTTCTTTGATAGGAGGCGCTATTTTGTCACAGGTGAAACTGCATCAAAAGAAAGGCGACACGGTCGTCGTCCTCGCAGGCAAGGACAAGGGCAAAGAGGGCAAGATCGTCGAGGCTCTGCCGAAGAAGGGCAAGGTCGTCGTCGAGGGCGTGAACAAGGTGAAGCGCCATACGAAGCCGAGCCAGAAGTACCCGCAGGGCGGCATCATCCAGAAGGAAGCCCCTCTGAACGCCTGCAAGGTCATGCTCGTATGCCCGGCCTGCAAGAAGGCGACGCGCACGGGCAAGAAGGAAGTCAACGGCAAGATGGTTCGCGCCCTGCAAGAAGTGCGGCGAAGTCATCGACCAGACGAAATAATTGAGGAAGGAGGAGCACGGTTTGGATAGATTACAGGAAAAGTACAAGAACGAAGTTGTGCCTGAGCTCACGAAGAAGTTCGGCTACAAGAACATCATGCAGCTTCCGAAGATCGAGAAGGTCATCATCAACATGGGCGTCGGCGAAGCCGTCGGCAATCCCAAGGCTCTTGACTCTGCGGTCAACGATCTGACGATCATTGCGGACAGAAGCCCATCCTGACGCGCGCGAAGAAGTCGCTTGCCGCCTGGAAGCTCAGGGAAGGCATGCCGATCGGCACGAAGGTCACGCTGCGCGGCACGCGCATGTACCAGTTCCTCGACAAGTTCATCAACGTCGCCCTGCCGCGCGTCCGCGACTTCCGCGGCGTGAGCAGCACGGCTTTTGACGGCCGCGGCAATTATGCGGTCGGTCTCGAGAGCAGCTCATCTTCCCCGAGATCGAGTACGACAAGATTGACAAGCTGCGCGGCATGAACATCGTCATCGTCACGACAGCAGAAAAAGACGAAGAGGCGCGCGAGCTCTTTGAAGCTCATGGGCATGCCCTTCAAGGCTTGAAGAAGGAGGTACGAACTGTGGCTAAGAAATCGATGATCGAAAAGTGGAGCCAGCAGCCGAAGTTCAAGGTGCGCCAGCACAACCGCTGCAAGATCTGCGGTCGTCCGCATGGCTACATGAGAGTTCGACATGTGCCGCATCTGCTTCCGCGAGCAGAGCTACAACGGCGCCATTCCCGGCGTGACGAAAAGCCAGCTGGTAAACTACGAAACGTATGAAAGGGAGGATATCGGTTCCATGGTAATGACTGATCCTATTGCAGATATGCTGACGCGCGTTCGCAACGCGAACTCCGTCTACCACCCAAGGTGGAGATTCCCGCCTCCAAGATCAAGAAGGCAATTGCCGAGGTCTTGAAGGAAGAGGGCTTCATCAAGGATTACACCTTCACGGCAGACTCGAAGCAGGGCATGCTGACGGTTTTTCCTCAAGTACGGTCCCGCACGCGAGAAGGTCATCACGGGCATCAAGCGCATCTCGAAGCCCGGTCTTCGCGCTTATGCGAAGCACGATGAACTGCCGCGCGTCCTCGGCGGACTCGGCATCGCCATCATCTCCACGTCGAAGGGGATCATGAGTGACAAAGGAAGCCCGCAAGGCCGGCCTGGCGGCGAAGTCGTCGCCTATGTCTGGTAAACGTCTGGAGGTGAAAAAGATGTCGAGAATTGGCAGAGCACCGATTGAGATTCCCGCTGGCGTAACCGTCAAGATCGAGGAAGTCAACAAGGTGACAGTAAAGGGTCCGAAGGGCGAGCTTTTTCCGCGAGCTTCATCCGGACATGAAGATCGCGGTCGAGGGCAATGTCCTCACGGTCACGCGTCCGTCGGACGACAAGGAGCACCGCTCCCTCGCACGGCCTTACGCACGCTCATCAACAACATGGTCATCGGCGTGACGGAAGGCTCAAGAAGACGCTCGAAATCAACGGCGTCGGCTACCGTGCCTGCGAAGCAGGGCAAGAATCTGAACCTTTCTTGGGTTTTTCCCATCCCGTCATTGTCGAGCCGCCCGCAGGCATTACGCTTGACGCGCCCAGCGCGACGAGCATCGTCGTTTCGGGCATCGACAAGGAAGCTGTCGGCGCCATCGCTGCAAAAGATCCGCAGCTATCGTCTGCCTGAACCGTACAAGGGCAAGGGCATCGTACGAGGGCGAGCACATCCGCCGCAAGGTCGGTAAGGCCGGCGCCAAGGCGAAGAAATAAGGCAGCTTAAAGGAAAGGAGTGACCATGGTGCTGATCAAGGCAGACAAGAACAAGGCAAGGCAGAAGCGCCACCTGCGCGTCCGTGTAACCACGTTTCGGGCACGGCAGAGCGTCCGCGCCTCAGCGTATGCAGAAGCCTCGCGAACATCTACGCGCAGGTGATTGACGACGAGAAGGGCGTGACGCTCGTCTCCCGGCAAGTTCGAGCGACAAGGGATTCTCGAACTACGGCGGCAACATCGAGGCCGCGAAGGCTGTCGGCGCTGCTGTCGCGAAGCGTGCGCTTGAAAAGGGCATCACCGAGGTTGTCTTTGACCGCGGGGGCTACATCTACCACGGTCGCGTCGCGGCGCTCGCGGAAGCAGCGCGCGAGGCAGGCCTCAAATTCTGACTTGCAAGGAGGTAAATGAATGGCTAGAATGGACAGGAACCATGACAGGGACCGGGACAGAAACAACGAGACTCCTGAATTTGAGGAGAAGGTCGTTTACATCAACCGCGTCGCCAAAAGTCGTCAAGGGCGGCCGCCGTTTTCTCCTTCAGCGCCCTCGTAGTCGTGGGCAACAAGAAGAGCAAGGTTGGCGCAGGCCTCGGCAAGGCGAGCGAAGTGCCCGAGGCGATACGAAAGGGCATCGAGGACGCGAAGAAGAACCTCATCGAGGTTTCCTTGAAGGACACGACGATTCCGCACGAGATGATCGGCGTCTTCGGTGCGGGCCGCGTGCTCTTGAAGCCCGCCGCCAAAGGTACCGGCGTCATCGCGGGCGGCTCCTGCGCGCGCCGTCTTGGAGCTTGCGGGCATTCGCGACATCCTTACGAAGTCTCTTTGCTCGTCGAATCCGAACAACATGGTTCGCGCCACGGTCAGGGTCTCGAGCAGCTCAGCGTGCTGAAGCGGTCGCCGAACTGCGCGGCAAGACGGTGCAGGAACTCTTAGGTTAAGGAGGAAGTTCGATGGCAAAGGTTAAAATCACTCTTACGAGGGAGCCTCATCGGTCGTCCCTGAGACGCAGAGAGCCACCGTTCGTTCGCTCGGACCTCGTAAGCTCAACTCTGTCGGTGGGCGTGAGATGAACGACGCATTGAAGGGACAGATCCACAAGGTCGAACATCTCGTGAAGGTCGAGAACATATAAGAAGGAACAAGGAGGTGCAAGCAGTATGAAGTTACATGAATTGTCCCCGGCGCCCGGCTCCAAAAAGACGCGCAACCGCGTGGGGCGCGGCATCGGCAGCGGTAACGGCAAGACCGCAGGCCGCGGGCACAAGGGTCAGAATTCGAGGAGCGGCGGCGGCGTCCGCACGGGCTTCGAAGGCGGCCAGATGCCGATCTACCGCAGGCTTCCGAAGCGCGGCTTCAACAATGTTCCGCAAGATCTATGCGGAGGTCAACATCGAGACCTTTGAACCGCTTTGAGGACGGCGCTGTTGTCGATCCCGTCGCACTCGTCGAAGAGGGTATCCTGAAGAACGTCCGCGACGGCATCCGCATCCTCGGCAAGGGCGAACTCGACGAAGCTCACGGTTCGAGCCAACGGCTTCACGAAGTCGGCGGAAGAAAAGATCAAGGCGGCAGGCGGACAAGTCGAGGTGATCTGATTGTTTTCAGCCCTTGCGAACATCTACAAGATTCCGGAGCTAAGACAGAAGGTCATCTTCACGCTCATCATGTTCGCCGTGTTCCGGCTCGGTACGCACATTCCCTGTGCCGGGCGTTGATCCGTCAGCCATTGAGCAGCTGTTTGCCACGGGCAACCTGTTCGGCCTGTTGGATCTCTTTTCCGGCGGTGCATTCAGCAAGTTTTCCATCTTTGCGATGAGCATCACGCCGTACATTAACGCGTCGATCATCATGCAGCTTCTCACGGTTGTCATTCCGACTTTGGAACAATGGTCCAAAGAAGGGCAGGAAGGGCACAAGAAAACGACGAAGGTCACACGCTACTTGACCGTAGCGCTCGCCTTTTTCCGGGCTGTCGGCATGTCGATCGGTCTGAAGCAGAGCGATCTTGAATCCCAATCCCGTCTCTATTCTGATCATCGCGATCACCTTGACGGGAGGCACGATATTCCTCATGTGGATCGGCGAGGCAAATCACGGCGAACGGCGTCGGAAACGGCATATCGCTTATCATCTTTTGCCGGTATCGTCGCGGCATTGCCGAAGAATCTCGGCACGATCTACAGTTATTTGCAGGCGGGGACGATCAGCTATTTCAACGCATTCGTCTTTGCCGTCATCGCTCTCTTGATGATCGTGTTCGTCATTTACATCCAAGAGGGCAACCGCAGAGTCCCGATTTCCTACGCGAAACGGGTCGTCGGAAAAAGACGTATGGCGGAAGTTCCAGCCATGATCCCGCTGAAGGTCAATCATGCGGGAGTCATCCCAATCATCTTTTGCGTCATCCGTGCTGATGTTTCCAGTAACCGTCGCCCTGGTTGATTGAAGTTCCCGGGTGACCACACTCGCCGGTTATTTTGCGTGGGGCACACCGCTGCAGACCAGCATCTACGCGCTGCTCATCATCTTCTTCACGTACTTTTATACCGCGGTTACTGTAAAGATATCGGATATGGCAGAGAACCTGAAAAATACGGTGGCTTCATCCCGGGCATACGTCCGGGCAAGCCGACGGAAGAATATCGATACTGTCATGACGCGCATCACGCTGGCAGGCGCGTTCTTCTGGCATTCATCGCGGTGCTGCCGAACCTCGTCGCGGGCGCGACCCACATCGAGGTGTGTACTTCGGCGGCACGGCACTGCTCATCGTCGTCGGGGTTGCGCTGAACACGATGAAGCAGATCGAATCCATGGTGGTCATGCGCCATTACCAAGGTTTCATGAAATAGGAGGAGTCCTTTGATGCATATCCTGTTAATGGGTCCGCCGGGCGCCGGCAAAGGCACGCAGGCGGCCAATCTCGTGAAAGAGTTCGGCATTCCGCACATCTCGACGGGCGACATGTTCCGCGCCGCCGTGAAGGAGGGGACGGAGCTGGGCTGCAGGCGAAGGCCTGCATGGACGCCAGCAAGCTCGTGCCGGACGAGGTCACGATCGGCATCGTAAAGGAGCGGCTCGCGAAGCCCGACTGCAAGAAGGGCTTCATCCTCGACGGTTTTCCGCGCACGGTGGAGCAGGCGGACGCCCTTACGGGCATCCTCAAAGAGCTGGGGCTATCCCTCACCGCAGCCCTCAACATCACGGTGCCGGCAGCGGACCTCATCGAGCGTGCTGTCGGACGCCGCATCTGCAAAATCCTGCGGCGCGACGTACCATGTGAAGTTCAACCCGCCCCCAGAAGGCGGGGTTTGTGACGCATGCGCGGGCGACCTCTACCAGCGTGCAGATGACAGCGAGGAGACGATGAAGAATCGCCTCTCCGTTTACGAGGCGCAGACGAAGCGCTGATCGCCTACTACGAGAAGGCGAGGCGTCTACAGGGAGATCGACGGCAGACGGGCCATTGACGATGTCAAGGCCGCCATGCTCGCCGCATGAAGGACTGAGCTGCGTGTCCGAGAGCCACCGAACGATAAAGACGCGAGAGCGTCACGGCGGAGCGCGGGTTTGGCGTCCGAGAAAAAATACGATGTTGGGCATGGGCAATTCCCCGATGCGGAACGCTCCTTTCACGGAAGATGGACAGCTTTCGCCCAACCCAATTTCAGAGAGGAGAAGCTCATGTCAAAACAAAGATGTAATCGAAGTTGAGGGCAAAAGTGCTGGAAAGCGCTGCCCAACGCGATGTTTCAAGTCGAGCTGGAAAACGGTCACGTCGTCCTGGCGCACGTCTCGAGGGAAGATCCGTATGAATTTCATCCGCATCCTTCCCGGCGACAAGGTCACGATTGAGCTTACGCCTTACGACCCTGACGCGCGGCCGCATCACCTATCGTTTTAAGTAGACGCGGCCGCTATTCGGCGAGGCAGCGCAGAAGGAGGCAAAGTCAATGAAAAGTCAAAGCCGTCCGTCAAACGGATTTAGCGAAAAATGCAAGATCATCAAGCGCAAGGACGCGTCATGGTCATTTGCGAAAACCCGAAGCATAAGCGAGACAAGGTTAAGGAGGTGCTTTTCTGTGGCACGTATCGCCGGTGTGGATTTACCGCGTGACAAGAGAATCGAGATTGCTGACATATATCTATGGGATCGGCCTGACGACCTCCCAGAAGCTTCTGAAGCTGGCGGGCGTCAACCCTCGACACGCGCGCGCGACTTGACGGAAGACGAAGTCGTGAAACTGCGCGACGTCATCGACAAGGAAGCGATCGTCGAGGGCGATCTTCGCCGTGAGCGTCAGATGGCGATCAAGCGTCTCGTCGATATCGGCTGCTACCGCGGTCGTCGTCACCGCCTGGGACTTCCCGTGCGCGGACAGACACGAAGAACAACGCCCGCACGAGGAAAGGTCCCCGCAAGGCCATCGCAGGCAAGAAGAAGGACAAATAAAAAGGGAGGGTCATTGAGTGGCAGTAAAGAAAACGACGCGGACGAAGAAAAAAAGACCGCAAGAACATTGAATATGGCGTTGCGCATATCAGCTCCACCTTCAACAACACGATCGTCACGCTGACGGACAAGAGCGGCAATGCCCTCTCGTCGGGCGAGCGCGGGCGGCCTCGGCTTCCGCGGCTCCAGAAAGAGCACGCCGTTCGCTGCACAGATGGCGGCGGAAGTCGCGGCGAAAGGCCGCGATGGAGCATCGGCAGAAGCAGGTCGAGGTCTATGTCAAGGGCCCCGGCGCCGGCCGTGAAGCCGCGATCCGCTCCTGCAGGCGACGGGTCTGAAGTCAACATGATCAAGGACGTCACCCCGATTCCGCACAACGGCTGCCGTCCGCCGAAGCGCAGAAGAGTTTGATGGAGGTGCAGAAGAAATATGGCTATTGATAGATCCGCAACCCTCAAGCGGTGCCGTTCGCTCGGCATTGAGCCGGGCATGGTCGGCATCAGCCGCCAGTCAAGCGTCAGCCGCGCCGCCGAGGCCGCAAAGGTCAGCGAGTATGGCATGCAGCTCAAGGAAAAGCAGAAAGCGAAGTTCATCTACGGCGTTTTGGAAAAGCAGTTCCGCAGAGTACTATGAAAAGGCGAAAGACGATGCCGGGCGTCACGGGTGAGAACCTCCTCGGTCTCTCTGGGCGTCGCATCGACAACGTCGTATGCCGCCTCGGTCTCGCGCAGACGCGCCGTCAGGCTCGCCAGCTCGTGACGCACGGTCACATCCGTGTCAACGGCAAGCGCCTCGACATTCCGTCCGCGCTCGTTCGTGCCGAAGATGAGATCACGATCGATGAGAAGAGCCGCTCGAATGCGTTCTTCGAGGCGCTCGCCGAGAACTACAAAGCCTCTGAACCTTCCCGCATGGCTCACTGCCGACGGTGCGAAGCTCAGCGGTACGGTCACCGCGCTATCCGAGCCGCGATGAGATCGACGTCCCCGTCAACGAGCGAGGCGATCGTCGAGCTGTACTCAGATAATCTCTTGCCGGTATTTTTCAATATGATTGACTGCATGAGAACAATGGAGGAGGGTTATCCCAGATGATCGAGATCGAAAAGCCAAAGATCGAGATGGTGGAAATCAGCGAAGATAATCGTTATGGGAAGTTCGTCTGCGAGCCTTTGGAGCGTGGCTACGGCACGACCCTCGGCAACAACTGCAGGCGCATCCTCTCTGTCATCCCCTGCCGGGCGCTGCGATCACTTCGATCCGCATCGACGGCGTACTGCACGAGTTTTCCACCATTCCGGGCGTCCGCGATGATGTGACGAACATCGTGCTGAACCTCAAGTCGCTCTGCTTCAAGATGTACAGCGAAAAGAGCCGCGCGTTCTTCGCCTCGATGTCAAGGGCGGAAGGAAGTCTGACGGCGGACATCATCACCGATCCCGACGTTGAGATCTTGAGACCCCGATCTTCACATCGCGACGCTCAACGAGGACGGAGAGCTGCACATGGAAATGACCGTTGAACGCGGCAAAGGCTATGTGGCAGCGGAGAAAAATAAGAAGCCCGATCATGTCATCGGCGTCATTCCGATCGACTCCATCTTTTCCCCGATTCAGCGCGTCAACTACACCGTGCGGGACACGCGCGTGGGCAACGTCACCGACTATGACAAGCTCATCCTCGAAAGTGTGGACGGATGGCTCCATCCGCAGAAGGGCGTGAGCCGCGCGGCGACTATCCTCATCTCGCACTTTCAAGCTCTTCCAAAATATGGCGGGCATTCCAGAGTTGAGGGAAGGAGGAGGTTGTTCCTCCCGAGCCTGAGGGCCGGACGCTTCCAAGGTTCTTGAGACGACGATTGACGATCTTGACCTCTCTGTTCGCTCTTTCAACTGCTTGAAGCGCGCGAACATCAATACGATCGCAGATCTTGTCTCGAAGACGGAAGAAGACATGATGAAGGTCAGGAACCTCGGCAGGAAATCATGGGAAGAAGTCAAGAAGAAGCTGAAGGTACGACTTGACATTGAAGAAAGAAGAAGAATAAGAAGGGATAAAACCATGAGCTATAGAAAATGGGGCGTAATTCGAGTGCCCGCAAGGCACTCTTCCGCAGCATCTTGGCCTCCTTCTTCAAGCATGAGCGCATCGAGACGACGGAAGCGAAGGCGAAGGAAGTCGAAAGCCTCGCGGAAAAGCTCATCACGCTGGCAAAGCGTGGCGACCTTGCCGCCGTCGTCAGGCGATTGCCGATATTGGCGATGAAGAAGCAGTCCGCAAGCTTTTTCAGCGATATCGCTGCAAAAGTACACGGAGCGTCCGGGCGGCTACGCGCATCCTGAAGCTCGGCCCCCGTCGCGGTGATGCCGCGCCGATAGCGCTGTTGGACTTGTTTAAGAAAGCCGGAAGAAAAAGCAGGGATATGGAGAAGCGCCGCAAGGCGCTTCTTCGATCTCCTGCTTTTTATCACGTGCACGGTGACCCAATCAACGAGGAATTCTAGAGCAGGAGAATATGGATGAAAACGCAGGAAATGCTGCAGAAGGAAGAAGCGCTGGAAAGGCGCATATGAAAGCTACTGGGACGCGAGGGAGCCGAGTTCTCGCCATGCGGCGAAGGGAACTCAGAGAGGCTCCGACGCTGCACGATGGCAGAAGTTCGTAGCGTCTCGTAGCGCGAAAGAAAGCCGCTGCGCGATCCTCGACGTCGGCACGGGTGCAGGGTTCTTTGTTGTGCTGCTTACGCGCATGGGACACGAGGTCACGGGCATCGACATGTCGGCGGGCATGATCGATGAAGCGCAGAAGAACCTCGCGGCGTTCGGCTGCCGGGCCGATCTTCCGGAAAGATGAATGCGCAGAAGCGAGCTTTTCGGACGAATCCTTCGATGTCGTCATCAGCCGCAACCTCACATGGACGCTGCCCGATGCGATGGAGGCGTACCGCGAGATGGCATCGCGTGCTCAGAGCGGGCGGCATGCTTCTGAACTTCGATTCGGATTACGGGAGGGCGACATTTTTCAGACGGCGGATGCTCGAGTTCTGTACACACGGGCATCGGCGAGGGCGCTCCTCGTTGAATGCAACAAGATCAAAGACGAGCTGGCGTCAGCACGCACCGCCGTCCCCTTTGGGACGTGCGAGATCTCCTCTGAGCTCGGCTTTCGCGTGCAATACGACGCCGACTATCGCGTCCCCTGTGCATGGTGACGAGGCCTTCGCTATGACGATGTGCCGCTCTTCGGCATCTATGCGAAAAAGGTGCGGTGAGCGACGCAGGGGAGAAGGCGGCTCATTTCCTTGCCGTGCAGGAGACTTCGCAGTATAATAAAAAGAAACAAGATGGGAGAAGGCTATGACTTGGAGCGAGAACGAAGAATGGCGGCAGAGGTTCCTAGAAAGGTTCTGGCAGAGTTCCGCCTGCTTGATGACGACTTTCATGACGGCAGTCTTCCGCAGCTTTGTGCGTGGGTCGACCTGCTCCTGCAGGATCATCTTGGATAAGCCGCAGATCAGGGGCGACGGAAGCAATCGTGCAGGATACGCTGAAGAATCTGCAGGGACGCAGCGTGCGACTGGACATCCATGCATGGGCGGACGGACGAGGAATTCGACATCGAGATCCAACGCGGCGGCAGAGGGCGGCAAAAGCGAAGAGCCAGATACAACGCGAGCCTGATGGACGCCAATGCCCTGCATGCAGGGCGAGGATTATAATGAGTGCCGAGTCGTATGTGATCTTCATTACGGAGACGGATGTGCTCGGCGAAGGGCATGCCGATTTATATAGTTCGGCGCACGATTGAAGGAAGCGGCAAAGTTTTCGACGATGGATCGCATATCATCTACGTCAACAGCGCGATGGCAGATGAAGATACTCCACTGGGCAGGCTGATGCACGACTTTCCACTGTACGCGGCCGGAAGATATGTACTATGATGTGCTGGCGGAACGAGTGAGGTACTTTCAAAGAGACGAGAGGAAGGAGCGAGCGCTATGTGTGAAGCGATGGAAAAACTCGCGAGGATTTCGCAGGAGAACTTGCGAAAAGCCGAGCACGCGGCAGGGCGTGGCATGGAGCGCGGCATGGAGCGCGGCATGGAGCGCGGCATGGAGCGCGGCATGGGCGTGGTCGAGAAGAGCGAAACATTGCAGTCGTCCTCGGGATGCTGAAAGAAGAAGCTGCCGCTGGAAATGATCGCGCGTGTGTCAGACATCTCCATGGACAAGATTCGGGAGATCGAGCGGACTGCACAGCCTGCTTTGAAAAAGACATGACGCAGATGATGCAGTCAAAGATTACACAAATTTTTCTTAATGTGAAAGTAAAATCTGCCAGCGCCATGAGTAGGCTGTAGGAGCTGGCGGCTGTCGACTACGGCGCTTCTTTTAGTAGTAAATCCACATGATACTTCATGGAAAGATAATTGACTATTAAATTTTAATGGGATATAATGGGACTATAAATCTATGAGTACCGAACGCCTGAGCTTCATGTGGGAAGGAGAGAAAGTCATGTTCAAGAAAGAAATTCAAAAACGCTGGAAAGCACTTTTCGCTGGCAGTTGCTTTGTATGTGGGGGACAACTGTCTCTTGAACATGTTGATGCTGCGGATGTGACGGGCGGGATGCATGACGTATGTTGCAAGGAATCCGTTGCCGATATGGCGGTGGGCACTGCATATGGCGGTATAGCGACTGTCGCGGGGACACAACAACCGGAAACAAGTTGACTGTGGGTGGGGTGTTTGATTATCGGTACTATAAGCTTTATGGCGGATACACGCGGGTTGGAGCTGGAGCTTCTACATATAACAGTATTTTCTGAGCAAGCCTAATAATCCGCACGATCCTGCATATGCGTATGGTGGATGGTCCGGATCAGACAATACCACGAACTGCACGGTCGCTTGTCGGGACGACAACCAGCTATCCTCAGAGTTATCTGTATTTATACGGTGGAGCAGCGATGATGCGGTGCGGATGTAGAGCGAGAACGCTCAAAAGGTCATCTCCAAGGACAACAGGCCGCGGAAATCCACAATGGTGAGAAAGATGCAGTTCGCCATAGTTCGAGCATTGCTTCGGGTGATACGATGCTCAAAGTAGTGAGCTCGACATCACGCAGACCAACTCAAGTGAGAGCAATATCAGTGTACGGGTGCTGCCGACTGGATGACCGGGAGCGACAGGATCGAGGTGACGCTACTCTGGTGGCCGGAGCTTTGAGATCTGCAATTATGCGGTGGCGAACAATCGCGGGAGATTTCGAGTATGGGATCCGTTCAATGCGACAGGGACAAGGGTCGGTAACGGCGACGAAATCTATTTCGAAAATAAGTTCAAAAGAAAAATGCGGACGTAACCGCCAATACGATCCCGTATTCATAGTGCAACAGTGCATATGTATGGAGGACATCGACGCTCGAGAATACGACGACAAGAACAAGCTGACCGTGACGGGAACGATGATTATCGCAATTACAGATTCTACGGCGGTTATACGCAGTCGCCTGTAGGGGATGCCGCAGGAAATGTTGTCCTGAAGAATAACAACCCGCATGATCCAGCGTACGCGTATGGCGGCTGGGCAAAACATAGCGATACTACGAATAACACGGTAACCGTGTCGGGACTGACAACCAGCTATCCTCAGAGTTATCTGTGTTTGTACGGTGGAGCAAGTGACAATGTGGTGCCGGATGTGAAAGACAGGAACACGCTTAGGTCGTCTCCAAGGAGAACGGAGCGAGAGCAATTTACAACTTTGAGAAGATGCAGTTCGACCTCAGTTCGAGTATTGATTCCGGCGATACGATGCTCAGAGTAACGGATCCGACATCGCAAACCTTCAAGTGGAGCAATAGTAATGTTGCAGGTGCTGCCGACTGGATGACGGGAGCGACGGGATCGAAAAAGGTGACGCTCTATGAGTGGCGAACTTTGAATCTGACCAATTATGCAGTGGCGGGAACAATCGCGGGAGATTTCAGTATAGAGTTCGTTCCAATGCGACGGGACAGGGTCGGTAACGGCGACAGAAATCTATTTCGAAGGAAATAAGTTCAAAAATGCGGACGTAACCGTCAATACGATCCCGTATTCAAAAATAGTGCAGTGCATATGTACGGAGGACATCGACGCTCAGGAATACGACGACCAGAACAAGCGACCGTGACGGGAACCGATGATTATCGCAGTACACAGATTCTACGGCGGCTACGCCGTCGCCTGTAGGGATGCCCATAGGAAATAGATTGTCCTGAAGAATAACAACCCGCATGATCCAGCGTACGCGTATGGCGGCTGGGCAAAACATGGCAATGCTACGAATAACACGGTCACCGTGTCGGGACTGACAACCAGCTATCCTATAGTTGTTGTGTTGTACGGTGGGGCAGCAATAATGCAGGCGCGGATGTAGAACGGGAACGTAAGGTCGTCTCCAAGGACAACGGGCGTGCTCAATCTCAACTTTGAAAGATGCAGTTCGACCTCAGTTCGAGCATTGCTTCGGGTGATACGATGCTCAAAGTACAGTATCCGACAGCGCAGACCTTCAAGTGAACAATGTCGGTGTTACGGGTGCTGCCGACTGGATGACAGGGAGCGACGGGATCGAAAAGGTGACGCTCTATAGTGGCGAGCTTTGAATCTGACCAATTATGCAGTGGCGAGGAACAATCGCGGGAGATTTCGAGTATGGGATTCGTTCCAATGCGACAGGGACAGGGTCGGTAACGGCGACAGAAATCTATTACCCGAAAATAAGTTCATGCGGACGTAACCGTCAATACGATCCGTATTCAAATAGTGCAGTGCATATGTACGGAGGGACATCGACGCTCGAGAATACGACGACCGAAAACAAGCGTGACGTGACGGGAACCGATGATTATCGCAATTACAGATTCTACGGCGGTTATGCACGGTCGCCTGTAGGGATCCATAGGAAATAGGGTGTCCTGAAGAATAACAACCCGCATGATCCAGCGTACGCGTATGGCGGCTGGGCAAAACATGGCAATGCTACGAATAACACGGTAACCGTGTCGGGACTGACAACCAGCTATCCTCAGAGTTATCTGTATTTGTACGGTGGAGCAAGTGACAATGCGAGTGCGGATGTAGGACGAACACGCTCAAAAGTCATCTCAAAGGACAACAGGCGCAGGAAATCCACAATTTTGAGAAGATGCAGTTCGACCTTGGTTCGAGCATTGCTTCCGGGTACGATGCTCAAAGTAATGACTCGACATCGCAGACCTTCAAGTGGAGCAACTATCAGTGTTGCAGGTGCTGCCGACTGGATGACAGGAGCGACAGGATCGAAAAGGTGACGCTCTATAGTGGCGGGCTGAATCTGACCAATTATGCAGTGGCGGGAACAATCGCGGGAGATTTCGAGTATGGGATTCGTTCCAATGCGACAGGGACAGGGTCGGTAACGGCGACAGAAATCTATTTCGAAGGAAATAAGTTCAAAAATGCGGACGTAACCGTCAATACGATCCCGTATTCAAATAGTGCAGTGCATATGTACGGAGGGACATCGACGCTCAGGGAATACGACGACCAAGAACAAGCTGACCGTGACGAGAACCGATGATTATCGCAATTACAGATTCAGGCGGCTATACGCAGGTCGCCTGTAGGGATGCCATAGGAAATGAGATTGTCCTGAAAATAACAACCCGCATGATCCAGCGTACGCGTATGGCGGCTGGGCAAAACATGGCAATGCTACGAATAACACGGTAACCGTGTCGGGACTGACAACCAGCTATCCTTATAGTTATTTGTGTTGTACGGTGGAGCAAGTGACAATACGAGTGTGGATGTGGGACGGGAAACACGCTCAAAAGTCATCTCAAGGACAACGGGCGTGCGCAATCTACAACTTTGAAGATGCAGTTCGACCTCAGTTCGAGCGCATTGCTTCGGGTGATACGATGCTTAATGTACAGTATCCAGTATCACAGGCTTTTGACTGGAAAAATATTCGTGTTACCGGACTTCCTGCGTGGGTTCGACATTGTCTGCGAACGGTATTAATACCGACGCTCACCTTATATACGGGAGGCGGAATCACACTCGATAACTATGCGCCATCAGCGGTGGCACGGTTAGCGATTACGAATTTGGCAAGAAAGGCGAATGTGACGGGTACGGGTACGGTGTCTGCTTCCGTCTCTCACTCGACGGCAGCCGTTTTCCAGAATGCCACCGGAAACGCCGACGACGAGCAGTGCCACTGACATCCATGCGGGTATCTCTACCTGTAGCAATGACGAACCACAATACGCTGAACCTCAAAAGAATGGTTCGACGCCTCTTTCTTTCACCACGGTGCGTGCAGGCTATACAGAAGGCATTGAATGGCGGCTCAGATTTCAACCGCTGAATCTCCTGGCGGCGCTTCTGTAACGACGGGCTATGCAGGCTATACCGAGGGCAAGAATCTGCTTCTTCACCCGACGGATGAAGATGATCCTACGGCTGTCGACACCACGAAGAACGCCGACGCGAAGAACAACACCGTCAATATCAAGGGCGGCACGCTCAATGCGGTGGCAAGCTCTATGGCGGCTACATCGCGACGAATGCCGCACTCACGCCGCCGAATAATGTGTCGGCGGGCAACGCCTCGGGCAATACGATCAATATCGAGAGCGGCACGTTTGGCGGCAGCAACGAAATCTACGGCGGCTACACGAACGGTACGGGCAAGGCGACGGGCAACACCATCAACCGGCAAGAGTGACGGATCTGGCATCGACCACGTTGCAGAATGTCTTCCTCTATGGCGGCGCGGCGAGCGGCACGACAGAACGACGTCTTTACGGACAACCTGCTCAATGTCAATGCAGAAGGCCTGACGGCGCGCAACATCAGAACTTTGGTAGATGAAGTTCAACCTCAGCGGCATGGGGACGATCGCTCAGACCGATCAGCTCCTCATGCTCAGCGGTGGTGCGGCACGAACGGCCTCGATTGGGCGGGCGTCGAAGTCGTGCCAACAGCTATCATCCGTTCACGCCGAGCACCTACAGCACACGTCTCTTCACGGCGCTGCACAACGGTTCGGGCATCAGCTTCACGAAGGGCGACGGACACCTATCTGCCGATCAGGCCAAAGAGAAGATCGTCGGCGACTCTCAGATACATCATCGACACGGCGACCGGCTCGGTTTCGCGCAGGACGTCTACGATCGACGCTTCCCTTCCGCAATCATACGGCGACGTCACAACGAGACGCCTGCGCACGATGAAGCATGGGCGGGGCGTACGGCGAGCAGCCAGACCGTCACGGACAACAAGCTCATCGTCGCGGGCGGCACGCTCAATACGGCGGCTTACAGTGGCCTCGTCGAACAAAAAGCACAACACCGACGGCACCTTCAGACGACGGCGGGAACGGCAAGAAGAACGCTCGAAGTCCGAGCGGCACGATTGCCAATGCCTACGGCGCAAAGGTCGCAGCGGCTGCTGGCGCGCAGAAGAAAACAGCGTCAAGATCACGGGCGGCACGATCAGCGGCTCCGCCTACGGCGCAGACCTCGCTGCAGCGAGCGGCTGCGGGAACCGCGAGAGAAGAACAAGGCCGAGTTGCGAACGGCAGCAGGCGGCTCTCTTTATGGTGCCCATACGGCGGGGAAGCGGCTCTCTTTCTGACAGCGAAGTCAAGGTCTCAGGCGGTACGATCGCAGGCTCTGTCTACGGCAGCGATGTCGCGACGGGTGCGGGGAAGCGCCACGAGGCAGCAAGATCACGCTGACGGGCGGCGCTGTTACAGGTGACGTCTACGGCGGCGAAGCTGCCGGCACAGGGCGCGGCGACGGGTCGCCGCTAAGCCTCAGCGGCGGCACCGTCGGCGGCAATGTCTACGGCGGCTTCACGGCGTCGGAGCGCTGACGAGGCAACACCGTCAACCTCGGCAGCGCGCGACGAACGCCGCCACTACCGTCACGAGGCACAATCTCGGGCGGCAACCGGGCGGCGACGAACAACGTCCTCAACGTCAACACCAATGCTGACGGCGGGCAACATCGCCGGGCTCGGCATGGTCAATTTCAGCATCGCGACATTCAGCGAGGCGATCCATGCTGAACCTCGTCGGCGGCGCGGTGACGAACTTCGACTGGAGCAAGTTCAAAGCATGCAGGCAATGCGCCGAGCGGGCAGTCCGATCTCCTGCAGAACATGGCGGGCATCAACGTCGACCACTACACGGGCGCGAAAAATCTCCTCGACCAGCGCACGAATACACATCGACGCCGACACACACGCGGCGACGGCAGAGCAGATCCTCTCGCGGCTACCAGTTCAAGGACGCCAATACGACGCCGACGACGGGAAATGCCACGGCAGACATCTGGGCCAGTCGTTCCGTCATCGACAACGACGACAACAGCGCTCACGATCAACGGCGACGCATCGCGGCGGCACGGTGGCGGCTGGACGGCAGGCACAGGCGACATGCGGCGAAAGAAACGACAGTACAGGCAACGACCGTCAACCTCAGGCGGGCACGGTGCGCACCATCTCGGCGGCTTCACCTCCGTGCAGACAGGAAGCGCCACGAACGTGGTCACGTTCGGGCGAGCGCTGTCACGGGCGCAGAGCTATGGTAAGGTCTATGGCGGCTATCTCCCATGCCTCGCGACGGGAAGTGCCACACACAACATGATGACCATGCGGGTGGCTCGATGACCGACGTTTACGGTGGTTTCACGAGGGCTGGCACAGGTGCGAGCGGGCAGCACCGTCAACCTCGGCACGGCGACGAACGCCGTCGCTGCGGGACGACGATCGGCGATCTACGGCGGCGGCAAGCCGACCGCCACGAACAACACGCTCAACGTTTTACGACTCTGTGACGGCGAGCAGCATCGAAACTTCGACACGGTCAGCTTCAAGGCGACGAGCAGCCATATCGCGCAGGGAACCCTCTTGACCTGAATGGCGGCGCGACGAGGCCTCGACTGGAAAGAAACTTCACGTCGACAATCTCGATAGCCTCAATGCGTGCCACGAGCGACACGATCCTGACGCTCGCCGCCATACGGCGAACAACGTCAACCTTGCGAACTACAGCGACGGGAACGCGCGGCCCGTATCCATTCGGTCGGATTACGAAGCCGACATCATGACGGACGGCAACAGTCGCGACGACACAGAATATCTGCCTCGAGGGCTACCGCTTCCAGAACAACACGGCAGGTATGCAGCGGCACGACACGGAACGCATGGGGCGGACGCTCGCGCATCGGCAACAAGGTGCAGAACAACAGCTGACCTGACTGGCAGGCGGCGCAGCGCTTATCGCGCCGCGGACTCGTCTCGAACACCGAGGCGCGACGCCCGTAGCAGCCCTCAGACCACGGGCGATGCCGAAAAGAGCCAAACTCATCCTCAGCGCGGGCGCGAACACTCTCACGCGCCTACGGTGCTGAGGTGCGCACAATCGGGCAGCTACGGAAAAACGCCGCCACGCTCCACGCGGCACGAGTCAGCGGCGGTCTCTACGGCGCATCGCTGAGTGCTGCAGGCACGACGGGAAGCGCGACGAAGAACAAGGTTGAGATCAAGGGCGGCTCCGTCACGAAAACGTCTACGGCAGCCACATTGCCGACGGCGTCGGCGACGGCGCGATGCGACAGCAGGCACCGTCACCGTTACAGGCGGCACGGTATCAGGCGACATCTACGGCGACTACGAACGGCTCGGGTAAGACCACGGGCAACACCGTCAACCTCGGCAACGGCACGAGTATGGGCGCGATTTCTGTCGCGGGCACGATCCATGGCGGCAAATAAGGCGGACGTTTCGGGGAAATACCTGACGTCCAGACCATGCGGGCTGGCAACATCAAAGAACTCTGAAAGCATCAGCTCACCCTGAAGAGCGGTGCGTCAGCCCTGCGAGACGTTCTCCTGCGGCTCACGGGAGGCGTTGCAGACGACGAACCTGAGACTGAGTCGAAGCTCGAAGTCGACACGACGACTCGCCGCTCGCGCTCGAAGAGCCGAGGCCTACCGTGTCAAGCTCATGGAGAACGCAAACGAGCATCAACCATGAAGAGACGCGACGAACACCTACGCTTCGCACGAAGTTGCGAGAAAGAAGAAACAGAGCTGAGGCAATCTTGAGTACGTCATCGACACGAGACGAAAATCATACGGCGAACGCTGCAATTCCATCGATCTTGAAGAATACCAGATTCCAGAACAAGCGGAATGCCGCTTTCACGGCGGCGGACGGCACAGCCGAAGCGTGGGGCGGCCGCACGAAGGTCGGCAACAAGGTGCAAGAACAACCAGCTGACGGTATCGGGCGGCACGCTCACGCAGGCGGCTTACGGCGGCCTTGCCGAGCTTCCAAGCGCGACGCGTCTTAAAGGCCACGGGCGATGCCGAAAAGAACAGCCTCATCACTGCAGCGCAGGCGCGAACACTCTCGCGCCTACGGTGCTGAGGTGCGCACGATCCCGGGAAGCGCGGACGAGCACCCGCCCACGCTCAATGCCGGTACAGTCGGCGGCAGCCTCTACGGCGCTATCGCTGAGTGCTGCAGGCGCAGCTGGGAAGCGCGAGCGAAGAACAAGGTCGAGATCAAGGGCGGCTCGTCACGGGAAACGTCTACGGCAGCCATTGCCGACGGCGCGGCGACGGGCGAGTGCGACAGCGAGGCACCGTCACCGTTACGGGCAGCACGGTATCGGGCGACATCTGCGGCGGCTTCACGAACGGTTCGGGGCAAGACCACGGGCAACACCGTCAACCTCGGCGACGGCGAGCGCAGCTTCTCATCGCAGCTGGAGCATCATCGGGCACGGTCTTCGGCGGCAACAAGGCGGATGCGAACAACAACCTTTGAACATCAGCACGAACGCACAGGCTGGCAGCATCAGAACTTTGATCATCTCAAAGTTCAACCTTAACAGCCATTGCGCTCACGCAGAGTACGCCCGTATGTGCGTCTCAATTCGGGTGCGACCAGGGAACCTCGATTGGAGGAGCTCGACGTCAGCGCCGAGAAGTTCAGCGCGCCGATCAAGACATACGAGCGCCTGATCTCGTCCTCATGGAGAATGCGAACGGCATCAGCTTCCAGCAGGTGCGACGACCACCTATACGGCGGCGGGTGGTGTCAAGAGGCGACGAGCGGCGGCGTTCCGAGTTCACGATCGACACGGCGAACCATACGGCATCGTCGACGCAGGTCACGACCGCGGGCTTCAAGTTCAAGAACCATCGGCGACGTACAATAAAATTTCCGCGCACAATGAAGCATGGGCGGGACGCACGAACTGTGGCATCGGGTCGAGAAGAACCGCTCACCGTCTCGGGCGGCACGATTACGACGGCGGCCTACGGCGACGCTCGTCATCAACAATAAACCCTCTGCTACGATGGGCGAGCGCCGAGAAGAACGCCGTCAACATCGCGGGCGGCACCGTCGCCAACGTCTACACGCCAGGGTGCGTACGAGGCAGGAAGCGCCTCGGAGAACACCGCCAAGATTTCGGGCGGCACGGTCAGCTCGCTGTCTACGGTGCGTCGCTTACGCCTGCAGGTGCGACGGGAAGCGTCACAAAGAGCCGAGTCGACGTCACGGGCGGCGCGGTCCGAGGAGACGTCTACGGCGGTCAGATTGTCGACACAGGTGCGACGGAGGAAGCGTCACGAGCCAAGTCAACCTCACGGGCGGCAGCTGGGCGGCAGCGTCTGCGGCGGCCGCACGAACGGCGCAACAGCCGCCGAGGACAACACCGTCAACATCACAGGCGGCACGCTCCGGACGTCTACGGCGGCTTCGCGCAGGCAGGTAAGGCGACGGGCAACACCATCAACCTCGGCACGGCGACGAACGCCGTCGCCGCAGGCACGGCGTCGGCACTATCTGCAGTAACAGCGGCTCTGCGGGCAACACCTGAACGTCAGCAGCCGCCGGGGCAAATACCGCGAACGTCAAATTTCGAGAACGTCAATTTTCGATGCCGCGCACAGCGTCAGCCACGGCGATACCCTGCTGAGGCTGACGAATGGAGCGAACATCGATCGACTGGTCGAAGATGAAGCTCAAGAACATCGACGCCGTCACGGCAAGCCCCGACGAGACCATATCCTGACGCTCGTCGACAGTGCGAGCGATGTCACATTCACGAACTACGATCCGGCGCGCGCCTTGAAACCAAGAGACGGCGACTACGAATACGTCCTCAACACCGACACTGCAACCGACCGCGAAGAAAGTCGGCGTCATCGGCTACCGCTTGCCAACAACCATGCCGACCTGACGCATCGCGGACGAACTCAAAAGCGATGGGGTGGGCGCACAGTCGGCAACAAAGTCAGAAAGCAACTCACTCGCCGTCACCGGTGGTGCTGTCAGCGCCGCAGCCTATGGCGTCGCAACAAAACCTCGAAGGCGACGGTCATGGCAACTGCGATAAGCCGACGCGACGCATGAAAATAGCTCAGCCTCGCAGGCGGTACCGTAGCCGACGGCTGTGGTGCCGATGTCCATACCAAACAGACGCGCCACGCACACGCACACCGTCGACCTCAAGGGCGCGGCCGTCACGGGAAATCTCTGCGCAGTGCACTCACGCACGCCTCGGCAAGCAGCCGCTACGGGCAGCAAGGTCAACCTCTACAGCGGCACGGTCGCTGGCGACGTCTAGCCAGGATTCGCCCGAGAAGCTCGGGCAAGACCACGGGCAACACGATCACCATCGGCGACGGCACGCACTGATGCTCGTCCACGTCACGGGCAAGCTCTACGGCGGCAATAAAGTCGGCGACGGACAATGCCCTCATCAAAACGAGGGCGCCACAGTCGGCAGCCTCGCCGGCTTCTCCAAGATCAGTTCAACCTTGGTTCGAGCGTTGCCGACGGCGATACCGTGCTGACGCTCAACGAGAATACGACGCTTGACTGCAGCACCGTTGAGAAACCGACCGGCGGCGGTGTATCCGCGTGGCTCGGCAACGTCATGCGAAAGGGCACCTCTTCCAGATGGCAGCAGGCAGACACTCACCTGAACGGCTATGCGCCGGCTACGGGCACGACGTGCAGGTGACGTCGAATACAACCTCGTCACCGACAATAACGCTGCGGCCACCACGAGCGGCAGCCTCGACCTCTCGGCCTACAAAGTGGCAGAATGCCGACGTGAAGATCACGAGTGCCGTCCCCGATGCGCTGGCGGCAAGACCGTCTATGGCACGGCGGCGAGACCAAGAACAACAGCTCGCTCCAAGACAGGGTGCCGCCGTCACGAACGCCATCGCGGGCGACACGCCAGACGGCGAAGGCACGGCGGAAGGAACAACCTGACCGTCGAAAGCCGGGACCGCGACGATGCCCTCGGCGCGAACGAAGGCGAGCAAGGCCGTCAAGGGCGAGCCGTCCTCCAGGGCAGTTCCGTCCTGAACCTCAAGGGTGCTGAGAGCACGAACGGAGAAGCGGAGAGAATACCGCCATCCTCCGGGCGGCACAGCAACCGATGATCGTCGGCGCGACAAGCCGCAGGCGACGCGACGGAGAACAAGGCCGTCATCAAGGCGGGCACCGTCTCGGAAGCCGATCTCAAGGGCGCGAAGAGAGTGCGCCAAAGGCGGGACAAGAACACCGTCGAGATTGAGGGTGGCAACGTCAGCGACGTCAGAAATCATGGGCGCAGAAGCCAGGGCGCGGCCGAAGAGAATCGTCACCATCAAGGCGGCGGTCTCGAACGCCTCGACCGGATACGGGCGCACATTCCACGCACGGCAATGCCGCGAAGAATATTGTCAACGTGGATGCAGCCGTCTCCGGCTCGCTCGTCGGTGGTTCTGCCGGAATGGGCGACGCTACGGACAACGTCCTCAGCATCAACGCGAACGTCACCGGTGACGTCTACGGTGCGCGTGCACATCACGCTTCCCTCAGGAACACCGTCAACATCAAGGACGGCGTCACCGTCGCAGGGAAACGTCACGGGGTGCTTGCCTCCGCGCCAATGAGAACACCATCAACATTGGCGGGGTCGACTGTCCGAGCAACGTCATCGGCGGAAACGGCTCCGTCGAAAAATAAGAACTAACATCATCAACCTCAAGGAGCACCGTCACCGGCGACATCATCGGAGCGCAGGAGCATCCGCCGATAACAACACGCTCGCCGTCTATCACGACGACACACCAGCGGGCGCATGACTTCGACAAGATCAAGAACCTCCACTTCTACCTCGGCGAGCATCGCCAGCGAGAACCGACGCTCCTGCAGCTCGGCGTCATAGCTAAAGACATCCGTGGCATCGATGTCGGCCTCGGCGTCATGGGACTTGCGCACGGCCTGAGGTCAACGACGTCATCAGTCTTATGAAGGTCAACGGCGGCACGCGACTTGACGATGCGACCATCACCAACCGTGAAGCCATGCGCGTATCGCTCCTCTACGGCTTCGATCTCGCGAAGCGCGGTTCGGGCGAACTCATCGCCACCGTCACCAAGGCGGCCATCAGCGATCAGGGCGAAATCCTTCACGTCGAGACGAGGCCGGCATGATCCGGCTTCATCAATCGCGGTGCGGACCTTCTGACCACGAGCGGTCAGAGCGCCATCCGGAAAGGGCTGAAGCGACAAGGGAAAAGGGCAGAAGTATGACCTCTGGGCCGTCATGAGCAGCGGCATGAGCGTCGAAAGCAGCTCGCAGATCGATACCACAGGCTGGAACCTCAGTCTCGGCTGGGCGAAGAACTCGGAAAAGGACGCGGCGATCGTCGTCAGCCTTCATCGAATACGGCAGGGGCAGCTACGATTCCCATCTCGACGACGGCGCGCTGACGGCAGCAAACTCAGCTACCTCGGCGCGGCGTCTTCGCAAGGAATGGAGAGGAAGACGGCCTCTGGATGCAGGAGGCGCTTCATGCAGGACGCGCAAAGAGCGACTACGGGCAGCATCTCCGCCGGCACCTGTCGAACTACGACAGCTCCGATACCTGCGATCGCGGCCCGAGGCTGGGCGTCCGGCAAGCGATGAAACTCAAAGAGGACGGCGACAAAGCTCGACACCTCGCTGCGCTACCTGTGGTCGTGCCAGGCGGTGGCGACGTCGCCATCAAGACGGGACAAGTACAACGACGTCTATGACTTTCGCGGCGGTCAACTCGCACCGCCGCCTCGGCACGAGTGCAGCCACAAGGAAAGCGAGGCAACGAACTACGCCGGACTCTTCTGGGAGTACAGATTCAGCGGCAGAGGCATGCGCAGAGCTTCTGGGGCTACAAGCCCAGCCCGAGCCTCAGGGCGGCAGCGCTTCTGGAACTCGGCTGGGTTCCAGCCGAAAGATTCACGCGTCAGCTTGACCTGAACCTTTCCGGTTGGCGGGGCAAGCGCGAAGGCGTCACGAGGGGCGCTCGTGAACTGGGCGTTCTGAGGGAATGGACATGGAATAGAAAGATGAGGCAGGGCGGCTGCAAGACTGCCTGCTACTCATACGGGCATCGTGTGCCGCACTTCGGTGACAGGAGAGGGTTTGCACGTATGGTATAATAGAGACATGGAAAAGAAGGAGATATGAAGAAATGCAGAGGAAAATGTGGATGAGTCTTTGCGCCGCAGCGCTTCTTGTCTTGGGAGCGATGCTTGGCGCGGCAAATGTTCGTTTCAGCGGCGGATGCGCCGCCGCATGCTGCAGCCCTGGCTATATCTGGCGCATCGACGCCGATGATGTGCGAGGGCTGCCGCGCAACTTCCGCACGATGGAGGATGAGTTCCATGCTCCTTACAAGAAGGACATGGACGATTCCTATGTGCCGACGCGCGAGGGAAAGCGGCGTCTCCATGCATCGGGCAGCGGGAGTTTTTCTGCGGCGGCTTGCAGTCCTTGCTGGAAGCGCTTGCCGAGAAGACGCAGATGCCGATCTGCATCGTCGACCTGCGTGAGGTCGCACGGCTTCTTCGACGGAATAGCGGTCAGCTGGTACGCGAGCACGATTGAGCAATGTGGAGCTTGACGCAGGAAGGGCGCTCGCCGACGAGGCGGAGCGCATCCGATGGTGCAGCGGGGCGAGATGACGGCGGTCGCGCATCTCGGCGGGGAGAAATCCCTCGATGAGCACGAGATCTTCGTGGAAAGAGGCGCAGACGGAGAAGGGAGCTTGATCTGAGGCCGCAGGGCTTCGCTACAAGCGCATTGCGGCGACCGATCATATATGGCCCTCGCCTCGCTGCTGTCGACGAGTTTGTGCAGTTTTACAAGAGCTTGCCGAGGACATTTGGCTGCACTTTCATTGCCGGGCGGGCGAGGACGCGACGGAATTTCTCGCGATGTATCGATATCTTGAGAGAATCCTGCGGTGCCCCTTGCAGGACATCCTTTATCGTCGAATGTCTGCTCGGCGGCAGCTATGTCGCGCATGTGTGAGCCTGAGGGACTCAACGTATGTGGAAAGTGCCGTACTGATGCGGGAAGGCGAAGCACATCGCACTTTTTACCGCTATGTGCGGGAGGAGACGAGGGGCGGGCTTTCGCTGTTTCGTGGTCGGATTGGCTTGCGGCGCATGAGGTCGGATGACGATGCCGATGAATAACTCGTAAAAAGGTTGACGGCGCAAAAGAGTTCGATGTAGTATATACTTCACAGGGTTACAGAAGGATGGCTGCGACAGTGGATGGAAATTCCTCCTGACGAAACAGGTGTCTTTTGCTGATTCGGAAATGTAGTGCCTTTTCTTGCGGCACGAACTTGGAGGAATCATCATGGAGAAGAAAGGATATCGATTGGAGCAGCTTGGACTTTTCCTATCATGTGACGGAACAGCGCTACGTTGCCAATTATAAGAACGGCGCTTGGGATGAGGCGGACTCACGGGCGACGACAAAATCGTATTGAGCGAGGATGCGGGCGTCCTGCAGTATTCGCAGTCGGTCTTCCGAGGGACTCAAAGGCGTACGGCGGAGGACGGCAGGACAGTCTGCTTCCGTCCCGATCTCAACGCGCACCGCATGTCTGAGTCGGCGCAGTGTCTTGAGATGCCGCCGTTCCCCGAGGACAGATTCCTCGATGCCGTGCGTCAGGTCGTCAAGGCAGATGAGGCTTGGGTGCCTCCCTTACGGCAGCGGCGCGACGCTCTACATCCGTCCCTACATGTTCGGCTCAAGCCCCGTCATCGGCGTTGCGCGGCAGACGAAGTACCAGTTCCGCATTTTTCGTCACGCCCGTCGGCCCGTGCGCCAAGGGGCGGGCGAGCCCGTACAGTCAGGTCGGCTGACTTCGACCGCGCTGCGCCACGGCACGGGGCACATCAAGGCGGGGCTCAACTATGCGATGAGCCTGCACGCTATCATGACGGCTTTACCGCGAGGGCTTGCCGAGAACATCTACCTCGATGCGGCGACGCGCACGAAGGTCGAGGAGACGGGCGGCGCGAACATCATCTTCGTCGATGCGGACGGCAATCTCGTCGTGCCGAAGTCGCCGAGCATCCTGCCGTCGATCACGCGCCGCTCCATTACCTATGTCGCCGAGCATTATCTCGGTCTCAAGGTGGATGAACGCGAGTGCTGTTCTCTGAGGTGCCGAACTTCAAGGAGATGCGGCCTCTGCGGCACGGCAGCCGTCATCTCGCCCGTCAGCAAGATCAACGACCACGGCAGGGAGATCTGCTTCGCGAGCGGCATGGAAAGATGGGGACCCATCACTCAGAAACTCTACGACACCTTGACGGGCATTCCAGATGGGGTCATATCGAAGCGCCCGAGGGTTGGATTTACGAGATTAAATAAGCCTTGTGCGAGGGCGTATCACGAAAGCCGGGCGGGGAGTCTTTCCCGATCCGGCTTCTTTCTGAAAGGGGAAGGCATGATTTTGAATACAGGAAGCCGCACGGACATCCCTGCCTTTTTATGCCGAGTGGTTCGTGCGGCGCCTGCTGAAAAGGATTCGTCATGGCGCGAAGCCCTATGATCCGCAGCGCATCACGCGCTATGTTCTCGATCCCGCCGTCGTTGATCTCATCGTTTTCTGCACGAAGAAAGTCGCGCCGCTTCTCGCGTACAGGGACGCACTCGCATCCTTTCGCCAGTTCTGGGGCGTGACGATCCGCCCTACGGAAAGGATGTCGGGCCGGGACTACGCCGTCGGGGCGGCGATCGATGGCTTGCCGCGCCTCGCGCATTGTTGGCAGACGCGCCGTGCATTGGCGCTATGATCCGTATTCATCACCGAAAGTACACGCTCGACTTTCACATGCGGGCGTTTCGCCACATGGCGGAGAAGCTGTCGGGAACGACGAGGAACTGCGTCGTGAGCTTTCGTTGACCTCTATAAGAAGACGCAGCGCAATTTTCCCGCTTTGCGCGAGGTCAGCGCAGAAAGCGTCTCGCGCTCAGCAAGACGTTCGCGGCGGTTGGGCGGGACGGCATCAGTGCGCACCTGCCTCGAAGGAACGATCTCGCGCCTTCAGCGCATCGACACGCAGGGCTGCGCTGGTGAGCGCTCCTCGAAGAAACCATCGGCTGCCGCTTCCATATTCCGCGCACCTCGGCGGCGAAAGGGCTGCGCGTGCCTCCTCGGCAACGATATCGGCGTTTACAATACCTGCGCCCGCTCTGCCGCTGCTGCTGCGCAAATGCGAGCGTCGCCGCCGTCAGAAAAGAACCGCACCCGCCGACCCCGCCTCGCCGCTCCTCATCGGTCGTGCGAGGCGGGCGACATCGTGCAGGAGGCAAGGCGGGTTTCGTATGTGGCGAAGAATGAGCAGCTGGGATTGTTCGGTGAGTGCGCTGTTCAATCATCTCTGTCTGCCGCAAAGAAATCGACAGGTCTACTCCGGCATTCTCCATATCTACGGAATCTTGTGATATAATATATTCGATTGTCGATCTTGAAGAAGAGAGGAGGGTTTCCCATGGTAGCTGAGGGTGCATCTGAATACGGACTGCGTTGACCGCAAGGCACTCGTGGAGTCTTGCCTTTGCCAGACGGATCATCAATATGTGGCAATCAGGGTGGAGCTATATTTGTGGAGAATCAGATCCGAGATTGTCGACTCGTATCACGAGCAGTAAAGAAAGAATGTAAAACGGTGAATCCTGCGCGTGAATATCTTTCGTATGAGGCGAAAGGATGATCTCTTTTGGACGAGGATCTCGATAGGTGTCGATGGTTGCAGAGGCAAAGAGCAGGTCTTATTGCGACGTTACGATGGATATACGATGCGCGCATTCCTGTAGAGCTACTCAAGTAGGGCTTGAAGTGCGGGGAGAATCAAGGCATCCTTCAATCGAGGCGAGAGGCTGGAACTGCAGGAGCGTATTCGCGACGAACTCGATGGAATCATCGTGGAATGTCAGCATATTTATAATGTCAAGCGGAAATCTGTTTATACGGTGAAGAAGCTCCAAGGCAGCAGCATCTTGGACAATCTGCCGGCGTTTGAATTGGAAAACTGGTCATTTCCACTATATCCAGTTGCAGGAAGGATACTACGTGCTGTCCAATTCGATTGCGTTTTCACAAGTCCACCACGGTCCAAGATCGAATGTGAATTTATCTCGCGAGACAGCGATCCTGTCCAGCTTTGTCGTACTGGGTCAAGGAGAGACGCTTTGATCGATGCGGCGGATTATGTGGAATATGTGAAGAGGAAAGTATAGAGGTTTATCTTTATGCCTCTCGAATTCACGGTAGGCGACTCCGGCACCGCGGAAGTACAAAGGAAGACGCTTGAAGATTTTACAAGAGTACAAAGGCTGTTCTGCCGGAATCCATCACTCGCTGGGAAGGTTTGTTCGCTGAAAGACTCGTGTGCATGCCATCCTGTACGAACGACGGCTGCCATGCGTCCCTTCTTGTCTTGCTGGAAAAAGTTCGGCGCAGTCTTATGGCTGCCGGGGCGTTCGCTCGAGGCGAGGTTCGTCGGCGGTGCGTCATGATGTAAAGATTTGTCTTTCCACTGCCTCTGCTATAATGGTGTAGATTCATAACTCAGAAGGAGGCGGCTTTGGGTGCATATGTTGTTAAACGGCGGCTTTGCCGTGCGGCTCGCGCACTTTGCTCGTCTTTGACGACTACCTCGACCCCGCGCAGGCGGTCGAGGGAGTCTCTGAGCAGGGGCGGAGCGCGTGTGTTTCTTTGTGTCGCACGCGCATTTCGATCACTTCGACGCGCATATCCTCGACTATGCGCCTCGGTCACGCGCTACGTCAGCGGCGGCGGAGATTCGGCGCACGAAGCGCGGCAAGCGGTTTCCGCGGAAAAGACGGTGTATCTTGAAAACTACAGCTCACTATGAGGAAGAGGGCTTCGCGTCGATACGTTTGACTCGACGGAGCACGGGCACGTCGTTTCTCGTGGAGGTCGAGGGCGATGCGCATCTTTCCATGCGAGGACTTCAACTGGTGGCATTGGAAGGGCGATACGGAGGAGAACAACAAGTTTGCACGAAACGGCTTCATGAAGCAGATGAAGAAGCTTGACGGGCTGACGGCCGACGTCGCATTCTTCCCTGTCGATGGGCGGCTTTGAGGGAGTTCGCCGACATCGGCGCGAAAGGAGTTCTGCGCACGCACGAAGATCAAAGGCGCTCGTGACGATGCCAGCGTCGGCTATCCGGCATGGCATCCGGCGGCGGACTTCTTCGCTGAGGGCGTGCCGTGCCGTATTGGACGCCGCTCGAAGCGGGAGAGGCGGCGCTGGACGGCGGAAGGAGGATTCACCGATGAAGAAGGCTCTCGTTTTTGCTGGCGACGTTCGTCCTCTTTACGACAGGCTGCTCGGCGGCGAGGCATGAATGACAAGGATAAAGGAGCGAAAAAATGGCAAATCCCTATTGCAGTTTTTGAGACAAATCATGGCACGTTTGAAATCGAGCTTTTTCGAGGACAAGGCGCCGATCACGGTGAAGAATTTCATCGACCTTGCGGAAGGGCTTCTACGACGGACTGATCTTCCATCGCGTGATCGACGGCTTCATGATCCGGGGCGGCGATCCGAACGGCATGGGCACGGGCGGTCCCGCTACACGATTCGATGAGTTCCATAAAGGATCTGAAGCATGACAGCGAGGGCGTGCTGTCGATGGCGAACGAGGGCCGAACTACGGGCGGCTCGCAGTTCTTCATCACGCTCGCGCGCGACGCCGTGGCTCGACGGACATCATTCGGTCTTTGGCAAGGTCGTCAGGCGGGCATGGATGTCGTGCGCGAGATCGGCAAGGTTGACACGGATTTCCAAGACAAGCCGCTCGCGAAGGCTCGTCATGGAAAAGGTCGCGATTCGCCGTGAGGAAAAAGAGTGAGGTGAAAGGCGTTCACTCACATCCTCGTCTGTGCAGACGGTACGCTCTACACGGGATGGACGAACGACTCTGGAGAAGCGCCTTGCCGCGCACAATGCGGGCGAGGGGCGCCAGAAGTATACGAGGAGCCGCCGTCCCGTGCGGCTCTTTTACTATGAGGAGTTCGAGGAAAGGTGCGAGGCGCAGCGCCGCGAGTGCGAGATCAAGCGACTGCCGCGTGAAAGAAGATGCGCTTGCCGCGCATTTGCCGCAGGCGGGGCCAGCGTCGCGTTTCGGCTGAAGCGGAGATTTTAGCCGCGGCCTTCATTGACAAGGCGCGGCTTGCTACCTATAATGATGGGATATACGGGGCAGTATCAGACGGCGCTTCTTCCTGCGGGGCTGGCGGGCGCGGAACGTGCCTGGCGAGGCTGCTGCGGGAGGAGTCAAGTGCCGAAAAGGGAATTTTGATGGCAGAAAAAGCGTGTAATGCTGACGGAAGAGGGCTACAAAAAGCTGCAGGAGGAGCTCGACTACTTTGAAGAGCGTGCGCGCGCATCGAGGTGTCGGAGCGACTCAAGGCGGCGATCGCGCTCGGCGATCTCGTCGGAGAACTCGAGTACGACGATGCGAAAAATGACCGGGCGTTCTCGAGGGCAGATTCTCGATCTTGAGGCGAAGATAAGAAACAGCGACATCATCAAGGGCGGCGCTTCTTCGATACCGTGCAGATGGGGCAGTACCGTCGTGATCAGGGACGTCGAGTTCGATGAGCAGGGAGACGTATACGCTCGTCGGCTCGGCGAGAGCAGATCCGACGGAGTTCAAGATCTCGAATGAATCGCCCGTCGGGCGCAGCGATCATCGGCAAGAAGGTCGGCGATCGCGTCGACGTTCGCATGCGCCGGCAGGAATCATTCAGTACGAGGTTGTAGAAATCAAGTAAGCAAGCGATATATGAGTTAGGAGAGGAAATATTGGCTGAGAACAAGCAGCAGGACGCGGTGCAGAAGGAAGATCTGAACGATCTTATGCGCGTGCGCCGCGAGAAGATGGAGAAGTTCCGCGAGATGGGCGTTGCGCCCTTTGGGCATCGCTACGAGGTCACGCGCCATGCGGACGAACTGCTCGCGGAATTCGCCTCGCTCGGCGAGGAGGCGGAAAGCGAGACGAGGTCAGCATCGCCGGGCGTTTGATGGCAATCCGCGGTCATGGCAAGGCGAGCTTCGCCGTGCTCATGGATCTTTCGGGCAAGATTCAGATTTATTTCAAACTTGATGTTCTGGGCGAGGAAAAGTACAAGGAGTTTAAGCTCCTGGACATCGGCGACATCATCGGCGTCCGAGGCGTCGTCTTCCGCACGCGGCGCGGCGAGCTCACGGTGCGCGTCGATGACTTCACGCTTCTCTCGAAGTCGCTGCGCCCGCTCCCGAGAAGTTTCCACGGGCTGAAGGATGTGGAAATGCGCTACCGCCAGCGCTACGTCGATCTCATCATGAATCCCTGAGGTCAGGATACGTTCATCGCGCGCACGAAGATCATCCAGTCGATTCGCCGCTACCTCGACGAGCGCGGCTTCTCGAAGTGGAGACGCCCTGTGATGTCGACGATTGCGGAGCGGCGCGGCGGCGCGTCCCTTCGTGACGTATCACAACGCGCTCGACATGAAGCTCTACCTGCGCATTGCGACGGAGCTGAACCTCAAGAGGCTCATCGTCGGCGGCTTGGAGCGCGTCTACGAGATCGGGCGCATCTTTCCGCAACGAGGGCATCGACGTGCGCCACAACCCTGAGTTCACATCCATTGAGATTTATCAGGCGTATGCCGACTACAACGATCTCATGGACGTGACGGAGGATGTGCTGCCGGGGCCGCGAAGGACGTGCTCGGTACGACGGCGCTGACCTACGAGGGTACGGAGATCGACCTCTCGAAGATTCGCCGCATCAGCATGAACGACGCCGTGAAAGAAGCGACGGGCAAGGACTTCATGAGCGCCCAAACCGTCGAAGAGGCGCGTGCCATGGCGGATGCGATCGGCGTCGCCTACGAGGAGAAGCACGGCATCGGCGGCATCCTCAACGAAGCGTTCGAGGCGAAGGTCGAGGAGTCCTGATTCAGCCGACGTTCATCACGCGGGTCATCCGACGGAGATCTCGCCCTTGGCGAAGCGCAATCCCGAAGATCCGCGCATCACCGACCGCTTCGAGTTCTACGTCTACGGGCGCGAGCTTGCGAACGGCTTTCACGGAGCTCAACGATCCGATCGATCAGAAGGAGCGCTTTCCTGAGAGCAGGTGAAGCAGCGCGAAAGCCGGCGACGACGAGCGCATCCGATGGACAGCGACTACATCACGGCGATGGAATACGGCCTGCCGCCGACGGCGCAGCCTCGGCATCGGCATCGATCGTCTCGTGATGCTCCTGACGGACAGCTCGTCGATCCGCGACGTGCTCTTCTTCCCGCACATGCGTCCTGAGGCCGCATCGCGTGCGCAGGAGGTGCAGGCGGAGGTAACAGAGCGAAGTGCAGACGTTTTCACAAAGAAAGAAGGCTGATTGCAGAATATGAACTGGAGTGCCGAAGCTCTCTTCGCGTCCGCTGAAGATGCGTTCGCAGGCGGAGGTCAAGGCGCAGTACGAGGTGAAGATCAAGAAGTACAACGAGCTGATGCAGGCGCAGGGCGACCACCGCGAGCAGCGCATGGAACTGTATGCGGAGATCGAGCTGCTCGGCTGGGTTCTCGGCAAGAAGGAAAAAGACGATCATCGACGACCTCGGTTCGCATCACATCAATCGCTGAATAAGGGTGAAGAACGTAGGGAACTGCTGTACGAAGGCGTGCGGCAGTTCTTTTTGTGTCAGTTGATATGAAAAATGATTGGAAATCGCCTCGTTTCTGTGATATAATTAAGGGAGTGAAATTAGGGAGGGAAGTGTGCTATAATAGTAGGAGATGCCAGAAAATAGGCGCTTGGTAGTGAAATTCATTGCAATGATTTATATGAAGGATGTTTCCAAGGTTTACGACAACGGCACGGTGGCACTCGACCGTATGAATGTCAGAATCGAAGGGGACTTCGTCTTTCTCGTGGGGGCGAGCGGCGCGGAGAGTCGACCTTCGTGCGCATGCTGCTCCGGGGAGATCCTGCCGACGAGCGGCAGCCTGCGCGTCAACGGGCACTGATATGATGAAACTTCGCCCGAAGGATGTGCCCGTACATGCGACGCGGTCTCGGTGTGATCTTCCAGGACTATCGCCTTTTGCCTGACAAGACGGTTTATGAGAACGTCGCTTTTGCCATGGAGGTCATCGAAGCGCCGCGCCGCCTCATGCAGCGCAGCGTGAACGCTGTCCTCGACATCGTGGGGTTGCGCGAAGTGGAAAGAATTTCCGTCGCGGCTTTCGGGCGGCGAACAGCGGCGCGTGGCCATTGCGCGTGCCATCGTCAACGATCCCGCACTCATCATCGCCGATGAGCCGACGGGCAACTCTCGATCCCGAGACGTCGTGGGAGATCGTGGACATCTTCCGCCGTATCAACGATGCAGGCGCGACGATCGTCGTGGCGACGCATGACAAGAAATATCGTGGATACGATGAAGAAGCGCGTCATCGCCATCGAGGGCGGGCGCATCGTGCGCGACGAGGCGAGGGAGAGGGGTACGGCTATGAAGCTTAGGACGACGGAGTATTTCGTGCGCGAGGTCTGCATATCGATCAAGCGTAACAACTGGATGTCGTTCGCCTCCATCAGCACGGTCGCCGTATCGCTCTTCGTGCTCGGCATGTTCCTCATCATCGTGCTCAACGCATGAACCGCATGGCGTCGATGCTTGAATCACAGGGTGCAGATCAACGTCTGCTTGGACGACAAGCTCAAGGGATCGGAAATCGACGATCTCGAAGACGACTTGAAGAAGATGCAGGGCATTGAGAGCGTGCAGTATGTGAGCCGCGAGGATGCCATCGTGCGCCTGCAGGGAAAGGCTCGGCGACCAGAAGTATCTGCTCGATGCGCTCGGCGACAAGAATCCGCTGCCGAAATGCCTTTCGAGGTCACGGTCAAGCAGCCGACGATGGTGGAGACGGCTGCGAAAGGCAATCGAGAAGTTCGGCGGCGTCGAATCGGTGAAGTACGGGCAGGACGTCGTCGAGCACCTCTTCGACATGACGCGCCTCGTGCGTATCTTCGGCTTCACGCTCATGCTGCTCTGGCGGGCGCGACGCTCTTCATCATCTCGAACACGATCCGCCTGACAGTCTTTGCGCGCCGCAAAGAAATCGCCATCATGAAAATACGTCGGCGCGACGGATTGGTTCATCCGCTGGCCGTTCCTCTTGGAGGGCGTCGTGCTAGCTTTTCGGCGGCGTTCTCGCTTCCATCGCGCTTCGAAGCATTTACGGGCTGATCACGGCGAAGGTTTACAGCACGCTGGCGTTTCTGCCGCTCATACCGCAGTACCCGTTTGTCAACTTCATCAGCCTCGTGATGGTCTTGAGCGGCATGGGAATCGGCGCCTTGGGCAGCACGATTTCCCTGAAGCGATTCCCTCAAAGGGCATAGGGAGGCTTTTCTCATGGTTTTTTTATCCCGTAGGAGGGAAAAAGGGAAGAAAGCGGCGGCGGCGCTTCTCGCCGTCTGCTTGATGACGCTTGCGCCGCTCGCGCAGGCCGAGACACTTGGAGGAGCAGCGCGACGCGCATATCGAAAAAGGCGGAGCAGGCGCAGAAGAAGAAGAACGAGATCGAGTCGAGGATCGAGGGGCTTTCCGAAGAGAAGCGTGTTGTCGATGAGGCGGCGGACGAGGCGACGAAAGCCTACAAGGACGTGAAGAAGGAACTTGACGCGACCGAGTCACGCATCGATGAGAATGAAGACAAGCTCAAGGTATTGAATAAGGACTTTGCCGTGAAGCGCGACCAGCTCGCCAAGCGCGTGCGCGACATCTACATCAACGGTCAGATCAACTATCTCGACGTCCTCTTTCGGCGCAGAAGGATTTTCAGGGACTTCTTTACGCGCATGGATCTCTTGAAGCGCGTCATTCAGCAGGGACTACGACCTCGTGCAGGTCGTGTTTGCAGAAAAAGACTGCGATCGAGACGTCGCAGAAGGAATTGGAAAAGGACAAGGCGGCGAAAGGAAAAAGCTCGTCGTCTCCGCTGCCGACCGTAAGAAAGAGGCGGAGAAGAAGCAGGCGGCAAAGCAGGCGATCATTGACAAGATGGAAACGGATCGCGCGACGCGAGAACGCATCATCAACGAAAATCTCGCGGCGTCAGGAAGTCGAGCAGATGATCCGAAACAGCCGCTATCAGCCGGCGTCCCCCGCCCTTTCGGGCGGCGGAGCGCTCAACTGGCCGCTTGGCGGGCGATCACGTCGCCCTTCGGCTGGCGCGTCCATCCGATCACGGGCGCGAGCCCGCTCATTCGGGCATCGACATCGGCGGCGACTACGGCGATACGATTCATGCGGCCGGCGCAGGCATCGTCTCTTATGCCGGTTGGATTTCGGGCTATGGCTATGCCGTCATCATCGACCACGGCGGCGGCATATCGACGCTTTACGGGCACAACTCAAGCGCTCCTCGTCAGCGAAGGGCAGAGCGTCTCGCAGGGACAGGCGATCGCCGAATGCGGCTCGACGAGGGAATTCCACGAGGGCCGCACTGCCACTTCGAGGTTCGTGTTGACGGCGACCTGTCGACTCCCATGGGGTATCTTTGATAGGGTGGAGGATATTTTTGAGAAAACGGTTTTCCTGCTCGTCGTCGCGACGGCTGTCGTGACGCTCAACGCGACGATCTTCGGATTCTACGCCTTGATGGGGTTCAACAATCAGAAGACGAAGGATATCCTGCGCTTCTTCGGCGCTCTGCGCTTCATCGAGACACAGTATGTGCGCGACGTCGACTATCGAAGCTCATCGACGGCGCCATCTCGGGCATGGTCAGGGACACTTGACGATCCCATTCCATCTATCTCGATCCCAAGATGTACGAACTCATGCGCTCGCATACGGAGGAAGCTTCGGCGGCGTCGGCATCGTCATGGGCTTCAAGGACAACAAGATCACGGTCATTTCCGTCATGGAGGGGACGCCGAGCGAGGCGGCGGGCATCAAGACAGGGCGATGAGATCATCGCCGTCGACGGCGTGCCGACGAGCGAGATTGAGCGGAAGAGGTCGTGCTGCACATTCGCGGCGAGAATTGGCACCGATGTGACGCTCAGGTTCGCCGCGCGGGCGAGAGGACAGGGACTACGTCGTGCGTCGTGCGACGATCCGGTGCATACGGTCGCAGGGCAAATGCTGCCCGACACGGACGGCATCGGCTACATCCGCATCGCGTCGTTCTCGAGCATACGGCAGATGAGTTCAAAGGATGCCTATCATGCGCTGGAAAAATGAAGGCGTCAAGGGCATGATCATCGACTTGCGCGAGAACGGCGGACTTGTGACGAGCTGTGTGGCGATCGCCAATATGGTTGTGCCGAAGGAGACGGTCGTCTCCGTCGTGCAGAAGGACGGAAGACGCGAAGAATATGAATCGGAGCTCTCGGAAGAGAAATATCCGCTCGTCGTGCTCATCGATGGCAACAGCGCCCTCGACGAGCGAAAATCCTCGCGGGCGCACTGCAGGATACGGGCGCGGCGACGATCGTCGGCCAGACGTCGTATAGCAAAGGCTCGTGCAGGTCATCTTACCGCTCTACGATGATGATGCGCTGAAGCTCACGATTGCCAAAGTGACTACACGCCGTCGGGCAGGAAGCATCGACGGCACGGGCGATCGAGCCGGACGTCCGCGTCGAGCCGCAGGCGGACAGTGCACTGAGGACGTGCAGCTCTTGAAGGCAATCGACGTCATGAAGGGACAAACTTGCCGGCATTGGTGCAAATGTAATATAATCAGAAGAAGGGGATGAGATTATGGCACAGATTTGTCTGAGCATTGATGATGATGTGAGCGGGAGGCAGAACAGGTGTGTGAAGACATGGGGATGTCCATGTCTCACGCGAGTCAACATCTACCTGAAAAAGGCTCAGCAGAAGAGCGCATCCCTTTCGAAGTCATGGCAGAGCCGTTTTGGTCTTCAGAAAAATGCGACAATTCTGGATCGGAGGATTGCAGACATAAGAGCGCGGAAGAAATGTGTCTGAGCATGAACTCATTGAGGTGTAGCGGTGCGAAAAAATATGGCATGATGAGGCGTGGGCTGAATATATCGAATGGCAAACCAAGGATAAGAAAACACTGAAAAAGATCAATAATCTCATCAAGGACATCGATCGAAACGGGTATGACGGTATGGGAAAGCCGGAGCCTTTGCGCGGCAACTGGAGCAGCTTTTTACAGCGTGCGCATCGATGAGAAGAATCAACTTGTCTTTCAAATATCCGATGGCGTGTTGGAGATTGCTCAATGCGGTTCTCACTATGGAGACAAATAAGAGCAGCATGTATGAGATATAGATGGATATTATGATGAATCGCTGCGCCAAATTGCGCTGATTTCTTATTTAGGGACAAATGAGGAAAATGGATTCATTTTACGATTTTTATATAAATTTTGCTATATGTTCTATAAATATGTGCTATAATAGACGGCATCCATTCGCCTGCTTCATGGGCGCAAATTACTATAAGGAGCGATACTATGAAAAATGAACACAATGAGTTCATGCAGCATGAGCTGCGATTACCTGAGCTTACCGTGCGCGGCATGCTCTTGGGTGCCGTATTGACGGTGATCTTTTACGGCATCGAACGTCTACCTGGGGCTGAAGGTCGGCCTGACGATTCTCGTCCGCCATTCCGGCAGCTGTCATCTCGATGGCCGTCCTCAAGATGGCGAAGTTCCAATATCCTGGAAAAACAACATGGGTGCAGACGCGAGCCTCGGCGGCCGGCACCTGTCCGCAATCATCTTCATCATTCCGGGCATGCTCATGATCGGCTACTGGCACGGCTTTCGAGTTCACGCGAGACGCTTCTCGTCGCAGCTTGCGGCGGCTGCTGGGCGTGCTCTTTACGATCCCCTTGCGCCGCGCCATGGTCGTGCACAGTGATCTCGCTTATCGAGGGCGTTGCGGCGGCGGAGATCCTGAAGGTCAATGCGCATGATGAAGATGGCAAGGGCAAAGGCACAGGGCTCAGGGAAATTCTGTCGGGCAGTTTCGTCGCGGGTGTCATCGCACTCTGCACGAGCGGCTTTCAAGCTGCTCGGGTGCGCTTTTCTGTCTGGATTCCCGTCGAGGCGCGGTATGACGCAGTTCCCCTATCGGCTATTCGTCGGCTCGTCGGTGCAGGCTACCCTCATCGGCATAGCGAGTGGTCTTGCCATGCTCGTCAGCATCCTCATCGCTTGGGCGGGTTTCGTTCCCTTCTACACGATCACGAGTACGCCGCCCGACGGCGTGACGATGCGAAGTTCGCTGCCGCCGTCTATCAGGAGCGCGTGCGCCTCATCGGCGCAGGCGCCATGGGCGTCGCCGCCATCTGGACGCTGATTACGCTCGCGCGTCCGTCATCGACGGCATGAAGGAATCGCTTGCCGCCATGCGCATGCCCGAGACGATCAGGACGGGCATCGCATGGACATCGACATGTCGATGAAGAGCATCAGATTCGTATTCCTGCTGACAGTCGTCGGCCTGCTCGCTGTATTCTACGCTTTCGTCGGCCCGAGGGACTGCCAAGTGGTCAGGGTGCTCGCCTTCACGCTCGTCGGCGTCGGCGTCGCCGTATTCATGGGCTTCTTCGTCGCCGCTGCCTGCGCCTACATGGCAGGCCTCGTCGGCACGTCGTCGAGTCCGATCTCGGGTATCGGCATCCTCGGCATCATCGTCGCCTCGCTCGTCATGTACGCGCTCTGCTCTTCGTTCGGCATCTTCGATTTGCCGGGCGGTGAGAAGTTCGCGACGGCGACAACTATTTTCACGACGTCGATCATCCTCGCCATCGCCTGCATCTCGAACGACAATATGCGGGACCTCAAGACAGGTTGGCTCGTCGGTGCGACGCCGTGGCGTCAGCAGGTCGCGCTTCTTCTTGGGCTGCGTCGTCGGTGCACTCGTCATCGCGCCTGTGCTGAACCTCCTCTATGAGGCGTACGGCTTCGTCGGCGCCTTGCCGCGTGAGGCATGGATCCTTCGCAGGCGCTTGCCGCGCCGCAGGCGGATTGCTCGCGAAGACGATCGCCGGGGAATCTTCTCGAACAACCTCGCATGGGGTACATCTACATCGGTCTCGGACTCGGCGGTCGTCATCGTGCTCGTCGATCTCTTCCTGCGCCGCACGACGAGGAATCTCATGCTGCGCCTTTGGCCGTTGGCATGGGCATCTACTGCCCGCCGAGCATCCAGACTCCGCTCGTCGTTGGCGCTGTCCTTGGCTATGTGCTCGACAAAGGTGCTGAAAGATCGCGGGGCGGAAGAGGGCAAAGCGGCACGCCGCCGCGGTACGCTCTTCGCCTCGGGACTCATCGTCGGCGAATCCATCGTCGGCGTCGCTCGCCGGACTCATCGCCATATCCGTATCGAGCGGCGGCAGGCCGCTGGCGCTCGTCGGTGCCGGTTTCGCCGACACGGCGGAAATGCTCCAGCCTCGCCGTCTTCGCGCTCGTGGTCGTCATCCTGAGCCGCGTCGTGCTCTCGCGAAAAAGAACAGATGAAATAATATTCCGTATGCAAAAAGCCCGACGGATTTTCGTCAGGCTGTTTATCGCAGACTATATAAATATAATGAGGAAGGAAAAGATTTTCGGCAAGATGGAGCACCTATGGACAAAAGAGAAGAAGGCAGACAGTATCAAGATACGGTCTTTCGCGTACTTCAACGAAAGCGCGACTGAAAGAGGTTGCGGAGCGCTGCATGGAAAATCTACAAGGAAAACCCGCTGAAAATATGACATCAAAAGAACCTTCATCACAAATCCAAAACGACATCTCACTGCTGACAGGACGTCATCCCATTTTCATGGAACATCAAGCACCACAAATCAAAAAAATGCCATTGCGCAATCTATACACATCTCGAACAATTACGCAACACATTCCATCGAAGAAACTCTACCAGAATACTCCGATCAAACCACTCCAAATTTCATGTATTCTACACAGGAAACAACGATATGCAAACCTGCCAGATTAAGCTGTCGGATTATGTGAAGACAGATGAAGGAGATTCATTTAGAATTAAGCAAATTTCCACAGCAACATCGCCTATGACAATAGAAAATACTCCTGCAAAAAGTCGGTCGATCGACACAGCTATTCATTGCTCGAATCAAAAGAAATATGGCAGCCGGGTATGGAAGGCACAAGCAATCCGCAAGCCATGCGGTACTGTGAAAGTGACATCATGAAAAGAATTTCTGCAGCAACATGAAAGGAGGTCGTCGATATAATTGAATTTTGAATGGAATCGAAGATTTTGAAGAGCCACTCTGGAAGAGACAGAGCGCGGACGTGAGGAGAAGGTCGATATTGTCTTGGAGATGCTGCATGAAAAAACCAACAGACGATCGCGCGTATATCAAAGTTTTCCATGGAGCGCGTGCAGAGCTTGGCAGGATGCACAGCTGCTGAGCAGGCAGAGCAAATTTCATTGGACCATTTTCATTGCAGCGGCACAAACACTCATATCTGTAGAAAGAAGAGAACAGTTCCAATACGAGATTGATATCAATGGTTTCAAGGCGATGGATGGTTTCACTATCGCCTTTAAATGCTGACTTGGGAAGAGTACGTCGATGCTGACGAAGAAGCGCAGGTGGACGCCCGATTTTCGCACGGGCTCTCATATCTGAATATCCTGCTGATGTTCTTCTCTAATCACTCCGCTCGGAAGCGGTCTTGCTTTTGTTCCTTTTGCGGCTTTCCGCCGCCGCTTTGGCGGATACGGGCGCGTGGCGGCAGGCGAGGTACAGCGTCGGTCTCTTTGCGGCGCTTGCAGCGGTGCAGGCGTGCGCGCGGCTATGGCGTTGGAGGCGGGCGTGCAAAACGCCGTCGTATTCTTGGTGCGCAGATGGTTCTCTTCTCGCTTTGCGCGTCTATCCCTTCGTCGGACCCGGATTTGCGCTGCGAAGGAAAGAATATTGCGAGACCGCCGACTGCGCTCGGATCGACCGCACCTGCACGGTGGCGCCGTCTGTCTTGAGCATCGTCGCGGATGATCCGCCATCTGCGGCGATGGCGGCAGATTTTCGGCGATCAATCCTTGACGCCATGCGTCTCGCGCGGTATTCCCCATCTCTCGCTGAAGTTCGTCGCGCTTCATCCGATGAAGGCACTCGAGTACCACGATCGTGCCGATGCTGTTTCGGCAGCGAGAAGATTACGGAGGAGTTCTCGGGTGCGGCTCTCGTCAAGGAGCACGCATCTGGTGCGCGGCGCACGTCGTGCTGATGTACGTGCGTATGATCGGCGAAAGGATACGGCGATGCTCGTCATTTTCGACTGCTTCTGCTCGTTCTGTGACCACGTTTGTATGAGTGGGAAATCGCATGATTGATCTGCAGAATGTTTTACGGTTTTCAATATAGGGAAACAGGGACGGAGGAGCATCTGCGGCAACACCTGCACGATTCATCGCGGCGAAGCCGTCGTCGTTGCGGTGAGCAGCGGCTGCAGAAGTCGACGCTCCTGCGCTCGATCAGCGGGCTGTCCGCACACTTTGGCGAGGGGAGACGGCGGGCACGGTGCTGCTTGACGGCAGGCGAGTGCCGCGATATGCACATCGGCGACATCTCGCGCATGGCGGCGACGGTGTTTCTGTATCCCGACAACGGTTTTACCTCGATGTCTTGTCCGGACCTCGTAAGTTTCGTGTGAGAATTTTTCGGCATCGCGTCGGAAGAGATCGAGCGCCGCCCGCGCTCTGTCACGGAGATGCTGCGGCTTGACGCAGAACGCAAACTCCCGACACTTTCGGGCAGGGAAAAGCAGCGGACCGCGATCGCTCGGCGTTGATGCTCAAGACAGACGTTATGCACCTGGATGAACCATCAGCAAATCTTGATTATCCATCGATCGAGGAACGCGATCTGCTCGCCTCCTCAAGGCGCATAGCTGCACGATCGTCGTCGCCAAACATCACGTCTTTATTATCTTTGCGTATTGCGGACCACTGTTCTCATGCAGGACAGCACGATTCGTCGCGTGTACGAGAACTCGCATCGTGACGAATGAAGCGCTGCATGAACGGTGCGCGGCGTCGATCTCGGTGAGACGGGTGCGGTGCAACCGCCCGCAAAGAAGGACGGCTGCACCCATCTTGTCCGCTCGCAGATATTTCCTTCGGCCATGCGCAAGACAAGGATGTATTGCGGGGCTTTCTCTGGACATCTATGAAGGCGACCCATCGCCTCTTGAACAGGAACAGCTGCGGCAAATCGACAGCTGCGAAGGTGATCTGCCGGACTTCTCAAGGAAGGCGGGCGAAGTTCGTGCAGCGGACGAGTTCCTTGCAGCAGCACAGCACGCCGCCAACTATGTGATGCAGAAATGGATTTTCAACGTCCAGTTCAAGCGCTATCATGATCTCTTACTCGGTGAAAAGTTGCGGCAGACATCGACCCGCATCTAAGGTCCTGGAGATTTTCGTCTCACGCCTTGGCTCGACACACCACTCGGCTCTCGATAAGACGAAACGCAGCTCGTCATTGCGGTCCATGCCTGTTGGGCAACGCGTCAGCATCTTGACAGCAACGAGCGGCCTTATACTACAATATGCCGGACGGTATCCGCTGATCGGCGAATTGCAGGAGCGCAATGCCTATCATCATCACGCGATGCAGATTTATCAGAATTCGTGCAATCGTCGTCCTGCTTGAGGACGGACGTATCGCCGGATTTTCCCTTGAGGCGGACGGCGCTCAGCGTGTTCCAGACGATTGCAGTGCGTTGGCGAATAAATGGGTTGGAGGAGAACAGAAAGCATGGAAATCAGTGATTTTGTTTGATTTTTAATAACGGCGACGATCTAGCGTACTCGTCATGGGCATCGGCGCACTCACGGTAATGATGGCTCCGATGATGCACGCGCTGAGTCCTGCATCATCGGTGTACTGCTAGTACGATCGTGCTTTGTCCGAAAAGATTCGAAGCTCGGCGCACTGACCTTGTTCATTCGGCATCAGTACGGCTTCGCAGATTTTCAGGCAATTAACGTGCGTTCATCGGCACAGTCACAGCAACAGCCTTCGTTGTCGATCCATCGTCCATCGATTCAGCTGCAGGACGCGGTCTTGGCGGTGTACGGTTTGATTCAGAGCCCTACGTCTTTCAGGTGCGATTCCGCTATTGTTCTTTTGGAGCGAAATGGCGAAGTGGCAGGCAGCAGGCATGGATATACAGTTCATCAAGAAAGATGGTCGCGCACAGCACAGGTTGGTTCTTGGCAGCGGGCATGGCCATCGCTTTCGCAGGCAGCTTCATCGGCATCTACCTCGGCAGGCGGGTCTTGAAGAAGCATTTGAAATAGGGTTGTAATCTGCACACATATGAAAATGGATGACACGGGAAAAAATGCTAACAAAACGTGCGTCAGCTATAATATAAGTAGAAAAGAGGATTCAGAACCT
>BNJU01003636.1_pt1 | contig 96231 bp, 169 predicted proteins | sample 8539281 | NCBI WGS metagenome assembly BNJU01 (sample SAMD00202456, study PRJDB9452) | human saliva metagenome | isolation source: human saliva | place: Japan
AAAAAGCGGCATCAGTGAAACCAGCATCGGTGGATCACCATCACCCGGCGTCAACCCCAGCGTGCGGCTCAGGACCTGGGCTTCCGCCTTTCCGACGAAAAAACCGGTGTTCAGGGTTCTCGCTGGCGGTGCGACCAGCGAGCATAGCCCTGGTGGGCGGCAGCGGCGCAAGGGCCGAACCGTCCACAATGTCGCTGCTGTTGACTACTGGTTCCACCACGACGAAGACGCATCGAGATCGGCGGCGGGCCTGGCCCCGGACCACGGTCGGGCGCTGCGTGAACATGGCCTGGATGGGGCAGCGCGCTTACGTGTTTACCGCCCCGTCCGCGACAACATCACTTGGCGCGGTCGATATTGAACGGGTGCCAGGCCATCCTGAATTTGATCGACACGCAATGAAACCGTCGGAGCTCGCGGGTGAAGGCGGAACAGGCCTCTCAGGGGGCGAGGCCGCGCGCCTGCGCTGGCGCGCTGATGGCCGCGCTTGAGGCGTCTCCTGCTGGCCGACGGGCCCACGACCCACCTGGACAGCAAAACCGCCGATCAGGTGGCCGAATCCTGGTGACGCTGACGAAGACCGCCGCTGATCGTGGCACCATGATCGACTGGCCGCACCGCATGGACCGTGTCATTAGCTGCCACCCCGGATCGGGCCGCGGCATGAGAAAGGACGACCCATAACGGGAAAGACGACCCGGTGACCGAGAGGACTGTCCGGTGACGAGATGGCATATTATCGATTCCGCCCTGCCCGCCCTAAGGCGTGTGCGACAGCGCGTCGACACGCGATAGAAGGCCGTGCTGGCCGCCGTGACGGTGCTGGCCGGCATGGGGCTGCTGGGCTGTCGGGATGATTTCATCACGGCAGCCGCCATTGCGGGCTGCAGCCGCGACGACTGGCCTTTCTAATGCTGCGCCGTCCGCCGGCATCGGCTGCGCGCTGGGGTCGCCTCGTGTCCCGCTACGGCGGCGGCTCGTCACCCATGACGCCACCTGGCAGCCTTCTTTCCTTTCACCGAACACCTGCTTCGCGGCTGGGCAGAAATAACCAGCATCAGGACCTGCCGCCGTCCAGCACAGGCACTATTACGTGACCACGGACCTGGATGCTGGACGCCTTCTATCTTCGCCTGCTGGTGCCTGCTGCGGCACTGGGCGCGACTTGCTACGCTGACACACGAAGTCGTAGTCGGCGTGATGTCGCCCTGGCTCGGCCCTTACACTGACGGCTGGATGCTGATCCTCGACTGGCCAGCGACCATCGTTCTGGCCCGCCGCTCGCGGCACCGCCACCCAGCGGGCCCTGCTCTGGAAAGGCTGCGTACCCAGGCTGGACCTAATTGTCCCGTTGAACGGAACTGCTCATGGCGGTCGGCTGGCCGCCCAGCGTGAAGACCCTGCGCCGCACGGATGAACGTCTGGCGCACAGCGACCGTCGCCTGCGGCGACTGGATGCCGGCGAGCTGCCATTCTGGCGTGGCCGGCAAGCTCACGCTTCCAGCCCTGGTCCTGCTGGGGTGTTGCTGGTCGACGAGACAGATCGACGCCGAGCGCCTGGCCTGCTGATTGCCTTGACCTTGTGGAGCCGTTGCGGCATTGCGCCGAGGCCGCAGATCCGGGGCGTGCCTGGCTGGCGGCTCGTCGGCTTTCCCCCCGCACGCCGACCGTTCAGCCCGCGGCCCCGATGCGCCCGACTGTGCAGATCAGCACGCCGGATGATGTTCGGTCCGTCATCCGGACAGTCCTGTGGATGCACGCGACCGCACTGGCGCGACCGCCGCCGGCGAACGGGTCGCTGCGTGGTCGGTCCCGCGGCGGCAGACGTAAGTCGACACTGACGGCGCGTTGATCGCCGGAAGAGCGCCATCCGCACACCCAGTGTTCCGCGTCTGGCAGCGCCGGCGCCTGGCCGGAGACTCAGCGTCCGGACCTGTTCCGGGGACAAGCCTGCGCGACAACCGCCTGTGACGGTCGGACGCCGACGGCGCCGCACTGTGGCGGGCGCGGAAGCGGCCGGTCTGGCAGCGGCTGCTGACGCCTGCAGGCCGGGCTGTGACACGACTGGGCGAAGGTGGCGCTGCCAATGGTCAGCCGGGCAGACCCGCCGCCTCGGCGCGCGCCCGGCTGCTGCTTCCGAAGCGCCCTGTGGCTGCTGGATGGGCCGACCGAGGGCTGGTTGGCGCACGGCCGCCGATATGGCGGCCGGCTGGACACGCTGGGCCCAAGGACGCGCATGGCCGATGGCCGCCGATCTGCGCCGCGAAGCCTTTTGCTGTTGATCGCCCGCTGGTAGCAGCAACGGCGGGCTCGAAGCGTGAATCCGGCGCGGCAGCGAGTCTCGAGGCCGCGCTGGCTCGCACTGGAGACGATTGATACGTCGTTCCGAGAGCGAGAAGAGTGAAACATGGAGTGCCGGCATCGTCAGCCCGTCAGGGCTGCAATTTGCGCTGACAGCGTCTCACCACTTCCTGTTCGTCCCGCTCACGCTGGGCACTGTCCATCCCGCTTGCCCATCATGGAAACGGTCTGCGTGAGTGACGGCGTCTACCTCCGGCGTGACGCGAGCCCGCTTCTGTACGCTCTTCCGGCGTCAACTTCGCCATGGGCGTGGCCACCGGCATCGATGCTGAATTCCAGCTCGGCATGAACTGGAGCGACTACAGCCACTACTGTGAGCGACATCTCCCGACGCCGTTGGCTGGAGGGCTGACAGCGCTTCTTCATGGGCGACCTGCGGCCTACTTCTTCTTCGGCTGGGATCGGCTGTCCGCCAGTCGTCATCTGCTGGTCAATCCTGGGCGGTGAGCCCTCGGCTCAGACTTCTCGGCGCTCTGGATCCTGATCGCCAGCGGCTGGATACGCAGAACCCGGTGGGCGCAGTTCAACTCGCAGATCATGCGGATGGAGCATGCAGGACTTCTTTGCGTCATCGCCAACCCCGTGGCGCAGGCCGAGTCGTGCAATGTCGGTTTCCGGCGGGTTATGTCATGCACGCCGCTTCGTGCCGGGCATCTCGGCCTGGTACGCGCTCATAGGCCGGCACCCGCAGCTGGCCAAAGCGCTCATTTGATGACGGTGGCGGCGTTCGCCATCTGTAGCCGCCTCGCTGTCGATGGTGGCGGTGCTGAGATCGCAGCGGCTGCCCACGACGGAACGCCAGAAGATGAAACGCGTGCATCGAGGCCGTCTGGGATACCGAGCCGGCCCGCCCCGTTCGACTTCGGTCTGCTACGCCTTCGAGCACGGCAGCCCGCGCGCACGCCGTGCACGCGCACGCGCGTCGCGGGCCTGACCGGCACGCGCTCGCTCAACACGCGCGGAAAATCGGCATCAGGATCTGGTCCAGCGCGCCGAGCACCATACGGCGACGGCCTGAAATGCGCCTGGCGGGCGCCCAAAGATGCGTGCCAAGGGAGCAACCCTCGAGCATGCAACGCGCACGAGCGCACATCTTCAGAGAACACGGGCCATGCGCAAGCTGGGCTAGCCACTGCTGCTCAAAGCGCGCTATGCGATGCGCCGGGCCACGCCTGAACAGGTCAACCGGCGCGGTTCGGGACACGGTGCCGCGGGCGGCCTCGCTGTTCTCTCTCGTTCGCGCCGCGGGTGCCGGCGCGCCTGTTCTGATCACTGCTGGGACCGCCACGTTCTTCTGGCGTGTCGGCGCGCCGCCGGCTGGATGCCTCGCCCGTGGCTGCGCTGCGGATTGCCGTTCGCCATCCCGCTGCCCTGGATTGCCATCGAAAGCGGCTGGCTCGTGGCCGAGCTGGGACGCCAGCCCCGAACATCGAAAGGTGCTGCCCACGGCCGTGGCGTCTCGAACCTGGCGCCACCGCCGTGCTTCATCACGATCGCCGGCTTCGTGGCGATCTGCACCGTCCTGCTGATCATCGAGATGAAGCTGATGTTCAGGCCATACACAAGGGTCGGAAGTCCATCCGGCCCGCGAAACTCAGCCCGGTGAAAGCCAGCGCCCCTGGCTTCCCGCGGTGATACTCAGGGAAAGGAACATGATTTCTCCCGAACTCGTCTCTACGGAAGTGCGCGCCTGATCTGGTGGGCACTGATGGGTAGCTAGCAGTCGGCTATGACGGTGACCGGCTTTTGACTGAGCATCGGCACGTTGCTGCCCTTCGTCGCACGCAACGTTATCGAACGCCGCACCGTCATCAACACCATCGGCCCCATCTGGGAGGCAGCGAGGTCTGGCTGAGTCCTGCGCGGCCATCTTTCGCCGCCTGGCCGCAGCTGTACGCGGTAGTCGTTCTCGAGCTCTACACTGGCCATGTTCGCCCACCTGTTCGCATTCATCCTGCGGCGAGTGGCCTTCAAAGTTCCGCAGCAAGCGCGGGCTGGCGCAGCCGCTGGGATGCCGTCCTGTTCGCTGGCGGAATCCTGCCCCTCGATCATCTTCCGGTGGCCGTGGGCAGCATTAAGCAGGGGCGTGCCCCTTCCACATCGGGAAGACATACGGATCTTCTGTGAGGCACCTTCCTCTGGTCTGCTCAACCCCCTTTCGCCTGCTGCTGTGCGGGCTGGCGTCTCGCTAGCCGTATGGTGATGCACAGTGCGGCACTGCGGCTCAGACCCTCACGGACATCGTGGCCGAGCGCGCCTCGCGCTTCGGCATCAGGCTGCCATCCTGACCGTGGTGCTGCGCGCGGTGGCGCGCGTGTATGGCCCATCTGGTGAACGGCTGCGTCATCACCAGCAACCTGCCCGCCGATGGGGTCTCGAACCCGCTGCTCAAGACCGTGAGCACGCAGGCCCGCCCTGGTTTGCCAGACGCAGCCACCCGCTGCTGTGGGCGGTTTCCGGCCTCAGGCATCGTGGCCCGCTGCTGGCGGCGCTGTAGCCTGGCCGGTCGCCGGCCGCTGGCTGCCCTGCGGCCAGTGGGTGCGGCACGCCAGCATCATCGCGGCGTGGGGCATCGATGTTCCATTCATCCTCCCGTCGTCCAGCATGCCCGCAGCCAGCCTGACGGGTATGGGACTCGTCGTCGAGCCACCTCACGCTGTATTCATCATGCTCGATTTCACGCCATCATCATGCCCATCATCCCCGAGCCTTTCACGGGCTGGTCTTCACGGTGCTGGCGGCAGGGTGGACGCTGACGATATCCGGAAGGGCGGGGCCATGCGTACTGATCCTCCGCCTCACTCTCCCTGCACCGTTCACCGGTAGGACACCGACCATGGGATATTCCGCGCTGGATCCCGCCCGCCTGGCGGCCGCCTTTTGCCGTGCTCAACGCACATGTAGTTCGAGCTGATGGAAGTGGCGCCCACGCGGCGTGACCGACTGACGGTCGAAACCGTGACGGCACCGGGTCCCGGCGCGGCCCTGTAGTGCAGGCTGCGTCGGGACCCTCACTAGACCCGGGACATGCGCGGGACCGGCATTCGCGACGCCTGCGCGCTGGACGTGATCCAGATCCCGCACAGGCTTTCCGGAAGTGATGCCGATCCTGCCCATGCTGCGCGGGCCGAGAAGGACAGCGGAAATGGCCCGCACGCTGCGGCGACGACGTGATGCCGCGCTTCATGCTGGCGTTGCAGAAAAACCGGGAGATGAGATGCGCCTGGCGCTGAAATGCGCAGGCTGCCGCGGCCGGAACCGACCGGATGTCGACGGCTGGAGACCTTAGGGTGCTGGCCCTAGGCCTGTACGCCGACCACCGACGGTTGTGCCGCCGATGATGGAATGGAGCGGGCGACGGGCCTCGAACCGCGACCTCAGGCTTGGGAAGCCGGCGCTCACCAGGCTGAGCTCGCGCCCGCATGGCGCGGCATTGTACGATGATCTGCCCGCCTGCCCAGCCGCCCGCCACCGTGGCAGGACGAGCGCGCCTCCTCGCTACATCCGACAGGCGGCTGGACAACACGTTGCCGTCCGAGAAGAACGCACGGACAGAAAGGCTGCGTAGCCGGATCTGCAGCACTCTCCCGACGTATGGTCGGGCCGCCGGGCGCTGCACCTGACGGGATCCGCATCATCCTCCTTATCATGGAGGGTCCAGCGCCCACACCCTTTCCCGGATTCTGCCGTCACCCTCATGGATTCTCCTGCTGCTGCGCGAGCGCCGGCAACAGCTCCTCTCGCCTTTCCCTGCAAGCCCATCCTGCTGGCTACGGGCTCACGTAACGTCGCCGCGCTGGGCACCCTCGCTGGCCAAGCGAGATCTTCCTATTGTGGGCGCGTGAGGGCACCACGGCACTACAGCTGCTGTTCTCGGCCCTGGTGCTGGATCCTGTTCGGGCGCCTGCGGCGGCACCGTAGCGCGCCAGCATGACTGAGTAGGTGGTGGTGCGCTACGGCATGACACTGCGGGCATGATGAACATGCTGCTTCACCTGGCGCTGGAAACGATTCCGTTCGGCGTTGCAGGGTGGCCATCGAGTTCTGCGGGCCGCTGATCGGTGGCGCTGTTTGCGTCGCGCTGGGCCCATCGACTTTCGTCTGGATCGGCTGCACGGTGGCGGGCCTGCTGATGCTGTTGCCCATCTGGCATGGTGGCGGCGATGCAGCTGCGGCCCAGGCCGTGATCGAAGGCGCGGCGGTGCCCACTGCCATGGCCGAAGGCGCACAGGGTGTGGTGCCCGGCGTGGCCTCGGCCAGCCTGGATCCACTGGGCATGCTGTACGCGGCCGGTGCGGCGGTGTGCTGGGCGGGCTACATCATCTTTGGCGAAGAAGACGCACGCTGCATCGCCGGCACGACGGTGGCGCTGAGTCAGCATCGGCGCACTGATGATGTTCCCCATCGGCGTGGTGCATGCCGGCACAGCGCCGTTCTGAGCCAAAGGTGCTGCTGATCGGACTGGGGAGCGGCTGTCGTGTCCAGCGCCATTCCGATGTTCCTGGAAATGAAGGCGCTGCGCGGGCTGCAGGCCGGCACCTACGGGGTGATGACGAGTCTGGAGCCGGCGCTGACCTCCGTGGTGGCCATGCTGGTGCTGGGCGAGCTGCTGACGCTGACGCAATGGTGCGCCATCGCACTGACGGTGACGGCCGCCATGGGCAGTGCGCTGACCTCGCAGCGTGGCGGATAGAATGCAGAAAAGTCTGTATCCCTCCCCCACGCATGAAATCCTTCTTCCATTGGTTCGAGAGCCGGATCGACCCGTATCCGGATGAAACACGACTGATCGCCGAACGAAGCCTGTGGCGCTCGTGCTTCTTCGCTGCAGGGCGTGCGGCGCTGGCTGGTGCTGCTGTTCCTGACGGTGGCGGGCATCGGCGTGCTGGAGGCGCTGCTGTTCCAGTGGATGGGCTTTGTGGTGGACTGGATCGGCCGCTACACGCCCGAAACGCTGTGGGCCGAGAAAGGCGGCACGCTGACGATCATGGGCGTGGTGCTGGTGCTGAGTCCGCTGCTGGTGCTGCTGTCATCATCGCTGCGCTTCCAGTCACTGCAGGGCGTGCTGCCGATGCGGCTGCGCTGGCGCTTTCACCGGCTGATGCTGGCCCAGAGCCTGAGCTTCTATCAGGACGAGTTCGCCGGCCGCGTGTCGGCCAAGGTGATGCAGACGGCGCTGGCGGTGCGCGAGGTGGTGATGACCTTCGCCGACATGGCCACCTACATCGTCGTCTATTTCCTGACGAGTTCGGTGGTGCTGTGGAAGTTCGACGCCTGGCTGCTGCTGCCGTTCGTGACGTGGATCGTGCTGTTTGCCGCCACGATGGTCTGGACGGTGCCCAAGCTGGGCAAGCTGGCGGCGGCGCAGGCCGATGCCCGCGCGCTGATGACCGGCCGCATCACGGATGCCTACAGCAACATCGCCACGGTCAAGCTCTTCTCGCACAGCGACCGCGAATCCCGCTACGCAGGCTCGGCCATGGAGGACTTCATGGTCACGGTGCATGCCCAGATGCGCTGGGTAACGACGCTGGAAGTGGTGTCGCAGACGGTGAACATGCTGCTGACGGGCGGCACGGCTGCCATCGGCCTGTGGCTCTGGCACCGTGGCAAGGCCAGCCCGGGCGTGGTGGCGGCGGCCACGGCCATGGCGCTGCGCATCAACGGGCTGTCGCAATGGATCATGTGGCAGTCGGCCTCGCTCTTCGAGAACATCGGCACCATTCGCGACGGCATCAATACGCTGACCCGGCCGCACACGGTGCTGGACAAGCCCAACGCCGTGCCGCTGGTGGTGCAGCAGGGCGGCATCCGCTTCGAGCACGTGGATTTCTCGTACAGCGAGAACGCCCGGCGCGAGCACCGGCCGGTGCTGGAAGACTTCGGCCTGGACATCCGCCCCGGCGAGAAGATCGGCCTGGCGGGACGCTCCGGGCGCGGGCAAGTCCACCATCGTGAACCTGCTGCTGCGCTTCTATGACGGGCAGAAAGGGGCCATCACCATCGACGGCCAGAACATTGCCGACGTGACGCAGAACTCGCTGCGGGCGCAGATCGGCATGGTGACACAGGACACGTCGCTGCTGCACCGCACGGTGCGCGACAACATCCTGTACGGCCGCCCGGATGCCACCGACGAAGAGATGCTGGACGCCGCGCGGCGCGCGCAGGCCGATGCCTTCATTGCGGCACTGGAAGATCCGCAGGGACACACGGGCCTGACGCAGGTGGGCGAGCGTGGCGTGAAGCTCTGGGTGGGACAGCGCCAGCGCATTGCCATTGCCCGGGTGATGCTGAAGAACGCGCCGATCCTGCTGCTGGACGAAGCCACCAGCGCGCTGGACTCCGAGGTGGAAGTGGCCATTCAGGACAGCCTGAACGAGCTGATGAAGGGCAAGACGGTGATCGCCATTGCGCACCGGCTCTCGACGATCGCGGCCATGGACCGGCTGGTGGTGCTGGACAAGGGCCGCATCGTGGAAGAAGGCACGCACGCCGAGCTGCTGGCCCGCGACGGGCTGTACGCACGGCTGTGGGCGCACCAGAGCGGTGGTTTCCTGGCCGAGCAGGTGCCCAACGAGTGAGGTGACAGACCGAAAGGCGGGGATGCAGCCGCCGAACGGCGGTGGCGCCCTTCCGGAAGGGCCTCTGAAAGGCCGGCTCCCGACGTCTCGCTCTGACAATAGCGCCCTGTTTCAACCCCCGTATTTCATGCGAGCGAACACGCCAACCACGCGACCGCGCCATGGCCACGCCACGCTGGCGCATTCTCGACGCCACACTCTCTCCGGCCACGCAGGCCATCAACGTGCGCCCTTCGGCCGCTGCCGGGCTGATCTTTGCCAGCCGCTGGCTGCAGCTGCCCCTGCACCTGGGGCGATCGTGGCCCGGGCGGTCTATGTGCAGCACTTCCGCTGGAGCTGTGGCACCGGTGAGGCGGCCTCGGCAACCAGCACGCTGCAGGCGCTGGTCGAGAGCATCGGCTACCGCTCGACAAGCCGGTGACCCCGCTGGACGAGACGGTGATCATGCGTTGCGGTGCTGGCGCGATCGACGGTGATGATCTCGAACCCGCTGGATCATGGTGATCGTGGGTCGGCTTCGAGACCTTCAGAGCCGGATGGACCTGCAGGCCACCCCGACCAGCCGGAATGGCTGAGCCACGTCAACGCCTCGGTGCAAGGTGAAGCTGGCGATGTCGATCATCGGCATCAGCTCCATCCACCTGCTGAAGACCTTCATCAACGCCGACAACTACACCGGACCGCACGCTGATTGCGCAGACGGCCATTCACCTGACCTTCCCGCTGTCGGCCATGGCCATTGCCTATACCGACAAGTTGATGTCGTCGGCGTACAAGCATGACGGGCATCGCCTGAATCTCCTGGGGTCATGTCCGCGTCCTGTCTCTTTCGCTCCCGGCCGCCCAGCACCGCTGCGATGGACGGCAGCGGCTCCCCGCGGCCTTCCCATGTCCCGGACTCGTTTACGGACACCCGGCACGAACCGGGCGACCGGATGGAGCAGAGCACGTCATGGACTCATCTCGTTCACGCGGGGATGCCTGAGTCCATGACTATGCACCAGGGATCCACTTCTCTTCGGGGATTTTTCATCATGTCATCCAACCCTATTGAATCAGCGGCCGTACCGACGGCCAAACGTTTTCCTGCCTGGAAACCCCCGCTCTTTCCAGCCATTCTGTGCGTGGGCCTGTACTGGGTGAAAGTGGGACCGTACCACAAGGCCTTCGTAGTCATCGAGAGAACTACGACATTGGCGAAGTCGATTCTGGCCGAGCAGCTACGACAGCCCGTGGTCGCAGGCGATGTGGCAGTACGCGCGTGTAGCTTTTCTGGCGATCTGGAAGGGCGGCGGTGCTGAGCATCGTGCTGGGTCTGGCAGACTCCTGCTGCCGCCGGACTGGGATCGTGCGGTTTCTGAGGCGTCGCACCCAAGAAGCCATCTGCGGCCACGCCAGCGCATGCCGGCATGATGTGCACCCGCTGTGCGGCCCCCGTCGCAGTGGACTGTACCGGGCACGGGCGTCGGCCAGCGCCAGCGTGACGTGACTGCGTACAACCTGGCGCTGAATCCGCCACGCTGGTGTTCATGCGTACTTCGTGCCAAAGTGGCGGTACCACGCCGCTGCGGGTTGTGTTCGTGGTGCTGGTGTTCGCGCGCGGCCTGGCTGGTGGGACGGCCAGCGGAGCGTCGTGAGGTTTCCGGAGGCCGGAGCGATATTTCCGGAGGCCGGGATACGCCCTGCCGGGCGATACGACGGTTCGGGGCAGCGCAAACGGAGCCGCTGGCCTGGGCTGCAGGTTCGGTGACTGAATCGAACGCTGCGCTGGATCGGACCGGCGCTACCGCCCCGCCCCGGTGGCGGCAAACACGGGCGGCGTGTCGGTGAACACGACGCTGGCAGCGGCACAGGCGGCAGCAGATGCCGAGGCGCGCAAACCCTTCCTGCAACGCTGGCTGCCGGCGCTGTGGCAGCTGTTCCTGTCGACGGTGCCGCGTGTATGTGTGATCACGGTGCTGGCGCTGAGTCTGGCCCGGTGTGGCTGTTCCCGCATGTGGACGGGGCGCTGGGCGATGGTGCTGCTGTGATCGTCTTTGCGGTGGTGGGAACGCTGTTCGTGATTCCGACGGCGGCCGAGATTCCCATCGTGCAGGGGATGCTGGCACTGGCGCTGGGCACCGGATCGGCCGGGGCGCTGCTGCTGACGCTGCCCTCGGTGAGCCTGCCGTCGCTGCTGATGATGCGTGACGTGCTGGGCACGCGGCTGCTGTGGACGGTGGCCGGCTGCGGCCCTGGTTGCGTGCTGGCCGGGCTTGTTGCATACTGGGTCTGACGACGGGCCAGCGGTAACTGGCATGAGGAAAGATCGAGATGGACATCATCCTGAATGGTGAGACACACCGGACGGCGGCAGCCACGCTGGCCGAGCTGGTGACGGAACTGGGCTATGCGGGCAAGCGCATTGCCATCGAACGCAACGGCGAGATCGTGCCGAAGTCACAGCACGGCGCCACGGCGCTGGCAGCTGGCGACCGGCTGGAGATCGTGGTGGCGGTGGGGGCGGCTAACGCAGTCGGGACATTATTATTCGCCGGTACGGGGCGCGTCCATGGCATTACGCGTCCCTGTGTCGGCCCCTGCCGTGTGCTGACGGGGCGCCGGGCAGCAGCATCCGCCGGCATGAGGGCATGCACCGGGCGCATGTCATGCATGGTCCGGGACATGCACGGGCGCCGGGCGGGTACCATCTCGCGATCTGATGGATCGGCCGATGCCGGCACGCCGTCAGCGGCCCTGGACCACTGGAAGTCCCTGACCCGCGGAAGCCCCTGGACCACGGAGAGCCCGGACTCGCGGAAAACCCATGATGCACCACGGGGCGTCCGGTTCACCATCCTCCCTCAAACACGCTTTTGGAGAATCTGGCATGAACGACACGGCTGCCCCTGATCCCTGGTCATCACGGTTCCCGCACCTTTTCATCGCGGCTTCGTGGTACCGGCAAGCATGTCGATCAGCAGACGCGCGAGGCCATCGACGCCAGTGGCGCCGAGATCGTCACCGGTAGCCATCCGGCGCACCAACATCGGCCAGCATGCCGGGCAGCCCAGCTCTGCTGGACGCGGTGCCGCCCTGACCGTTTCACCATCCTGCCCAACACGGCCGGCTGCCACATCGGCCGAGGACGCCGTGCGCACGCTGCGGCTGGCCCGCGAGCTGCTGGACGGCCACACGCCGGTGAAGCTGGAGGTGCTGGGCAACGAGCAGAACCTGCTTCGAACATGCCCGAGACACTCGGTCGCGGCGCGCACGCTGGTCAAGGAAGGCTTCGAGGTGATGGTGTACTGCAGTGACGACCCCATCCAGGCGAAGATGCTGGAAGACATCGGCTGCGTGGCGATCATGCCGCTGGCCTCGCTGATCGGCTCGGGCATGGCATTCTCAATCCCTGGAACCTGAAGCTGATCCCTGGAACAGGCCCAGGTGCTGGTGATCGTCGATGCCGGCGGGCATCGGCGTCGGACGCCACGTGCGCTATGGAACTGGGCTGCGCGGCGGTGCTGATGAACACGGCCATTGCCAAGGCGCAGGATCCCGTCATGATGGCGCGGGCGATGAAAGCCGGCGTGGAAGCGGGCCGCCTGGCCCGGCTGGCTGGCCGCATGCCACGGCAGTATGGCGGCCACGCCGTCTTCGCCCACGGAAGGGCTGCTGCCCAGCGTGGCTCGCTGAGTGCCCACCGGGCGAACCTGCGCGCCCCGTGCGCTGCACGGTTCCCCGTTACCATTCCTGCTTCTGCCATTGCCGCGCTTTGCACACACGCGCCGTCGTCATCGATGAGTTCCCTGCCCACCGATCCCGCCACTGTTCCGCCACTACCCCTCGCTACCCCTGACACCGACACGCCGCACCGGCGCGGCATCCGCAGCTATGATGCTGCGCCGTTCGCACTCTCGGCTGCCCAGCGCGATGCCTGGGAACGGCTGATGCCGGTGTTCGGCCCGTTCTACCGGGAACAGGCGCTGGACTACCTGCAGGTGTTCAGTCGGCAGGCTCGTGGTGCTGGAAATCGGCTTCGGCATGGGTGACACCACGGCCGAGATTGCGCCAACGCACCGGACATCGATTTCATCGCCATCGACGTGCACACGCCGGGCGTGGGGGCGCCCCTGAAGCTGATCGAGCAGAAGGAACTGTCCAACCTGCGGGTCATCGAGCATGACGCCCAGGAAGTGCTGCGCAGATGATTGCGCCGGGGTCACTGACCGGCATCTCACGTGTTCTTCCCGGACCCCGTGGCTGAAGGCACGGCACCACAAGCGCCGGCTGATCCAGACGCCGTTCGTGCGCGAGCTGGTGGCAGCGCTGCAGCCCGGCGGCTACCCGCACCTGGCCACCGACTGGCAGGACTACGCCGACCAGATGGCTGAAGTGCTGGCCAGCATCGACACGCTGAGACCGAGCCGCCCTGCCGCTGCCCAGCCCGTCGTTGCCCTGCCCGCGCCCATCCACCTGCTTGAGCGGCGTGGCGAGCGGCTGGGGCACGGATCACCGGACCTGATCCGCTCAAGCAGGCGTGATGCGACACGACCGGCCCATGCCCAGCGCTCCCCACTCATCGTCCGACCCTGCCTCGCAGCTGCCGCCCGTGCAGCCGCTGCCCGACCTGAAGGACCACCGCTTTGCCCCCTGACCGGGCTGCCGGCTTGGGACGGCACGTCATCCGCTGCTGCACCGCCAGGGAGCACGAATCATTGCGCTGCGCTGGCCGAGACCGCCACCGCCGGACGCAACGGCAGTTAGAAGCGATCATCGACCTGAACGATGAAGCCGCCCTGCTCCAGACGCTGCACGATCTGAGGCCGGACCACGTCATTCACCTGGCGGCTATGCCAATACGGATCGCTCGGTGGCCTCGATTGTCCAGGCGCTGCAGGTGAACCTGGTGGGCAGCATCAATCTGGTGCTGGAGGCGATGGACCGTGCCCTGATTGCCGCGTGGTGGTGGCGGGCTCGATGGAAGCGGCCAATCCGTGGCAGGGTTTCGCTGGCGCTGGGTCTGTCTCTACGGGATGAGCAAGGCGATGGTGGAGGTGCTGACCGGCAGCCCTGAACCGGCTCCCCATGGCACCAATGATGAATATGCGCATCGGCATGGCTCTATGGCGAGGACGACCGAACCACCGGCGGCTGGTGCCTTCGGTGATCCTGTCGCCCCTGCAGGACGCGCACCGCCATTGGCAATCCGGGTCTGCTGTGCGACTGGATCCACGCCGAGGACGTGGCCGAGGCGATGATTCGCGGCGCCCTGCTGTCTCGGGCCGAACCGGCCAGCATCGACGTGGGCAACGGCCGGCTGCGCAGTATCGCGGACGTGGTGCCATCATCCAGCGGCTGTTGGTATCGAGCTGCCGCTGCAGCCGGTGGAACGGCTGCACGCAGCAACGAGCAGGCCCACAGCCGACCCTGCCGGCAATGACGGCGGCCCTGGGGGCTGGCGTCCCCGCATCAGTCTGAGGAAGGTCTGGCCCGCGCCGTGGCGGGCTACCGCCAGGAGCTGGCCACGGCTCGATGACGATGCGCGGGCGGGACGGCGCCACGCCGCCCGCACCTGAACCGACGCCGAGTCGCGCGCGGCGTTCGGGGATCAGCCCCTGAAGCAGGCTTCCAGACTCGTCGCTGCCGCCGATGTGACGGCCACCGATGTAGACCTGCGGCACGGTGGTGCGACCGCTGATGGCGCACGGCCACGGTGCTGGCGTCACGGCCCAGCACGATCTCCTCGTAGGACAGGCCTTTTTCCTTCAGCAGGGCCTTGGCCTTGGCGCAGAAACGGGCAGCCCGGCTGGTGAAGATGGCCACCGACGGCGGCTGCTGTAGTTCGGTCCAGGTATTTTCCAGCATGGTGTCGGCATCCGACACCTCGAACGGGTCACCCGGCTTGTCCGGCTCGATGAACATCTTCTCTGACGGTGCCGTCCTCGACCAGCATCGAATAACGCCACGAGCGCTTGCCGAAGCCGAGGTCGTTCTTGTCCACCAGCATGCCCATGCCGGCGGTGAACTCACCGTTGCCATCGGGAATGACGCCGATGTTCTCGGCTTCCTGGTCGTCCTTCCAGGCGTTCATCACGAAGGTGTCGTTAACCGAGACGCACAGGATGCTGTCGATGCCCAGCTTCTGAAGACCGGGGCCAGCTGCTGTAGCGCGGCAGGTGGAGGACGAGCAGGGTGGGCGAAGGCGCCCGGCAGCGAGGACACCACCACGCGCTTGCCGGCAAACAGTTCGTCGGTGGAAACATCCACCCAGGCATCGCCCGAGCGGGTATGGAAGACGACGGCAGGAACCTTCCGCCTTCATGCGATTGGGGAGTTGCCGAGACGGATCCTCCGTTAGGGAAAGAGGCTGGATTTTACCAATGCACGCAGGGCCATGGGCCGAAGCCCGATGATGAGAATGCAGGCAATGTTGAGCAGCAGGCCCACGCACCATCTCGCCCAGCCGGACGCGATGGCAGCAGACGATGGCGTTGGGCGGGTGGCGATGGGCAGCATGAAGGCGCACGACGCCCCGCAGGCAGTGATGGCAGCCAGCGCGATGTCGGGCAGCTGCGTGCGCCACCGTGATGAAGATGGGCATGAGCAGCGCCGCCGTGGCCGTGTTGGAGGTGAACTCGGTCAGGAAAAACCATGAAGCTGGTGAGCGCCAGCATGATGATGACCGGGTGCTGATGCCCCACGGCAGCCACGATGCTGTCGGCCAGGATCTTGCTGGCCCCTGTGTCCTCTTGCGACGATGGACAGCACGAGGCCGCCGCCGAAGAGCATCAGCACGCCCCATTTCGGTGTGCTCCTGATCTCGCTTCCAGCTGGCCGAGCCGCCCACGCACATCACCACCACGGCCATCGCGGCAATGACCGAATCGATGTTCTTGATGGGCTCGGGCGCCAGCAGCTGCTGCAGCGGTCCGGACCACCAGCTGCTCCAGGATGAGCAGCACCGCCGTGGCAGCGAAGACGACCAGCGTGAACATCCGCCGGCCATCCAGCGGGATGTCCTCGATGTCGACGTTGAACGGCACGTTGAAGTCGGGCCGCAGCACCACCCGACAGTGACAACACCATGGCCGGCATCATCAGTGCCACCACCGGCATGCTGCACTGCAGCCAGTCGGCAAAGCTGATGTCGATCATCGTGGCCAGCAGCGCGTTGGGCGTCTGCCCACCAAGTAATACCGCCGATACTGGCGCTGAAGGCGATGCCCAGCAGCACGAAGGCGTAGAGCTTGCGGTTCTTCTCCACGTCCACCTGCCGCAGGATGCCCAGGGTGAGCGGCAGCATCATGGCGGCCACGGCCGTGTTGTTGACGAAGAGCGACAGGAACGCCGTGACGGCGAACAGGTAGAAGATGGTGAGTTTCAGCCGCCGCCGGCCAGCCGGATGACGTCCCCGGCAAATCCACTGAGATCCAGCTTCGATGCAGCACGGCCGCGATGACGAAGCCGCCGAAGAACATGAAGATGACCGGCTCGGCAAAGGGCGCGAAGGCTGCCTTGGTGGACAGCACCCCCAGCCCGATGGCAAAGAGCGGGATCATCAGCGAGGTGACGGTGATGTGGAAGGCCTCGGTCAGCCACAGCACACCCACGAACACCAGCAGCGCCAGCCCCCGGTTCTCGACAGGCGAGAACGGCAGCCAGCGCAGCAGCAGGAAGAAGAGGACAAGATCGGCGGCCAGGATCAGCCAGCCGCGCCGATTGGCGACGACCGCGTCGGACACGATGAAAACTCCCGGAGGAAGAAGAGGAAGGCCGGAAGTATGTCACGCCCCACCGGATAGGGACTTTTCCTGAATGCACCTGGCCGCCATCAGACGCCTACCCATCCGCCAAAAGAAAGGACCGGCAAGGCCGCAGGGCCGTGCCGGTCCGGGATGGAGGATATCGGGGATGCCGGACGATCAGTCCATGGCGCTGCCCCAGCGGGAGCAGACCGGTATAGGTGACCGCCAGGATGAGCAGGCCGAAGATCACGCGGTACCAGGCAAACACGCGGAAGCTGTTGCGGCCACGAAGCGGATGAGCCAGTGCACGCAGGCCAGCGCGCTGAAGAACGCGAAGATGGTGCCCACGGCAAACAGCGGGATGTCGCCGGCGCTCAGCAGGTCGCGGCTCTTCCAGGTGTCACAGACGCTGGCGCCGATGAGCGTGGGGATGGCCAGGTAGAAGGAGAACTCTGACAGCACCTGACGCGACAGGCCGAAGATCATGCTGCCGATGATGGTGGAGCCGGAAACGGCTGGTGCCCGGATGAGCAGCGAAGGCCTGCGCCAGCCCCAGCTTCAGGGCGTCGACGGCGGTGAGGTTGTCGATGTCGGTACGCGGTTTTGATGTTTTTCCTGGCGCTTTTCCACCAGGAAGATGATCAGACCGCCCACCACCAGGGCAACGGCCACCGGCACCGGACCGAACAGATAGGTCTTGATGAGCTTGCTGAACAGCACGCCCAGCACCGCCGCCGGGATGAAGGCGATGATGATGTTGAGCGCAAAGCGCTGCTGCACGCGGTCGGACGTGAGGCCGGCCAGCACCTTGCCAATGCGCTCGCGGTAGTACCAGATGACGGCCAGGATGGCGCCCGTCCGGATGGCGATGGCAAAGACGCTGGCCTTTTCGTCATCCCAGCCCAGCAGCGAGCTGGTGAGGATGAGGTGGCCGGTGCTGGAGATGGGGAGGAACTCGGTCAGGCCCTCGACAATGCCGAGGATGACGGCCTTGACCATCAGGGGGAGTGCGTAGAGGGATTCCATGGGGCAGGATGTTAACGCGCATCGTGGCAGGCACAGTGCCAAATCCTGCCACTTTCACCGGCATCACGGCCCCTGGAACAGATTGATACAGAAAAGTCAGTCGCGCGACCACAGCCGATGGAAATGATGTACGGGTCCATGGCCCCGGCCATCCACCCGCCGCCCCACCGTGAGCTGGCTGGAGGCAGCCAGCGCGCCCAGAGATAGCTCGCGGCGCGTGCAGCGGCCGGCATGTCGGCCGACTGCGGGATGAGTGCGGCCAGCGCGGCCGACAGCGTGCAGCCGGTGCCGTGCAGGTTGTCGGTGTCGATGCGCGGGCCATCGAGCTGGATCATCCGGTCGCCATCGAAGAGCAGGTCCACCGCTGCCCGGCAGGTGGCCGCCCTTGAGCAGCAACTCCAGCGCCCGTCGGCATCGGCCAGCAGGGCGGCGCAGCCGCTCGGCCATCCGGCGCATGCCCGCCACATCGTCAGGGGCGGACTGATCCAGCAGCAGCGCGGCCTCGCAGATTGGGCGTGATGACGGCGGCTAGCGGCAGAACGCGGCCTCGGTCAGCAGCGAATGGCGTCGGCAGGCAGCAGCACGTCGCCGCCTTGAGACCATCACCGGATCGACCACTCAGCGCCGGCAGCTGACCCGAAGCCAGCAGCGGCCCCAGCGCATCGGCCACCGTGCGCGCAATGGCGGCGGTCCCAGCATGCCCAGTTTGCGCTGTCGATGCGCAGGTCATCGAACAGCGTGTCGATCTGCAGCCGGATGAAGTCGGTGGAGACGCCTTCGATGCCGGTGACGGCCCGGGTGTTCTGGGCGGTGAGCGCGCAGATGACGGCGCAGCCATAGGCTCCCAGCGCCGAGAAGGTCTTGATGTCGGCTCAGCACGCCCGCCCCCGCCACTGGGATCGACGCCGGCGACGGTCAGCAGGTTGGGAATGGTGCGCGCGGCCGCGCCAGGCTGGCCGGCAAGCGTCACAGGATCGACGTGGCCCGACACGGGGCGGTCAGAACGGGACATGGCAGGACTCCGGAAACGGACACCGAGACGGATGGCATCCTATCACCCTCGGCAGGGGAAGCTGCCTGCCGGGATGCGGAATGCCCTGAAACGCATGAGAGCGGCCGGCGCTGCTCGGCCTTCATCCTGTCCGGATCCGCGAAGGCTGGAAGCCGACACCCTATCCTTGAGGATTCCGCAGACAACGCGTCATCTGGATATCCTTGGGGGCCGGCAGGTCGTGCGCCCTTCATTCCCTGTCCCTGCGCCGCATCGCGGGTGACGGCGCTACCCCGCAGGTTCTCCTCTCCGCCCCTTGTTTTCTTCTTCCTGAGTTTCTTTCTCTTTCCCGACATACCGTCATGTCCTCCCACCCCGGCCTCCACGCTCCCTGCCCCTGCGCCCACCGTCCCCGCCAACGTAGCTTTCCATCGCCGGCACCGATCCGACCGGCGGGGCTGGCATCCAGGCCGACCTGAAGACCCTCGGGGCGCTGGCGCGCGGCATGGCGAGTGGTGACAGCCGTGGTGGCGCAGAACACGCAGGCGGTGCGCGTGGTCTCGCCGCTGGCGCCGGAGCTGGTGCAGGCAGCTGGAGCCGTGTTCGAGGACGTGACGGTGGCCGCCGTGAAGATCGGCATGCGAGGCCAATGCCGGATTGCCGAGGCGATTGCCGAGATGCTGGCCCGTCATCGCCCGCCCTTCGTATTCGACCCCGTGATGGCGGCCAGCACCCACAAGCGCCTGATGAATGAAAGCGACCTGGAGCGGATCCGCACGAGAGCTGCTGCCGCAGGTGAGCCCTGCTGACCCCTCAACCTGAAGGAAGCCGCCCGGCTGCTGGGCATCGCGCAGCCCGTCGATGAAGCCGGCATGCGCGCCTGCCTGCCCGCGCTGCAGGCGCTGGGGGTGCCCAACGCTGCTGCTGAAGGGCGGGCATCTGCCGACGACGCCCCTGACGCCCCCGACGCCCCCGAATCCACCGACCTGCTGGCCACGCCCGAGGGCGTCATCCGTCTGTCCGCACCCCGCATTGCCACGCGGCACGGGCATGGCACGGGCTGCACGCTGTCGTCAGCCATCGCGGCGCTGTGGCCGCAGCACGGGCTGGAAAAAGGCCACCCGGATGGCAGGACTCACGTGCATGGCGCACGCTGCACGCCGATGCCCCTGCAGGTCGGGCATGGTCGCGGGCCGTTGCACCATTTCCTGGCAGGCGGTTCACCTTCCCGGCAGCTGGCGTAACATGCCGGCAGTGAGGCCATTGCTCCCTGGAGCCCGGCCTGCGGGCAGACCCGGGGCTGCCATGGCCGCCCCCGCGAAGGCCTGCCCCTCCACCACGGCCTGTCCGGCAGGATGCCCCATCCGCCACAGTGCCCTTCCGTCGCGGAGTCGAGCGGAAACCCTCGAAAAAGTCGTCTTTGCCTTTCACGATCCTGGCCTGTACCCTGAACTTCGGGTTCTTTCAGCGAGATCGACCGTGCCGACTTCCACCACCCGGCCGAGCTGTTCATCGCCGTGGTCATCAACCCGATCACGCTGATCATCGTTCGGCGACCGTACCCAGATGGGCGCCACGCACCCGGCCACCAGCCTGGTGGCCACGCGCTGCAGCCGCTCTGCCTCGCTGGTCTGGATGGGTCGAGAAGTTCAACAACGTCCCGCTGACGGCCACACGGTCAGCATCATCGTGTCGCTGTCGGGCGCGCTGCTACCAACCTGGTCTCGGTCATCCCTGCTGATCGGCGAGACGCTGCGCCAGACGCGCTGAGTCGGCGCCGCACGGATACCCCGCCATGATCGACGTCATCTACATGATCCTGCGGCGCCTGCGGGTGCCGCCGATCATCCTGATCGCGGTCTACGCCATCTCGATCTCGGCTGGCCATTGCAGCCCGGCGTCGATCCGGATGGCAACCCCTGGCGGATGGGGTTCTTCCACGCCACCTACGTGATGAGCTACACGGCCACCACGATCGGTTTCGGCGAACTGCCCTTTCCCTTTTCCGACCAGCAGCGGGCCTGGCTGATCATCTCCATCTACCTGTCGGTGCTGGCCTGGACCTACGCAGTGGGTTTGCGGTGCTGCCATGACCACCGACCGCACCTTCCGGCGCACGGTGGCACGCAACGTTCCGCTGGCAGGTCAAGCGGCTGTCGGGCCCCTTTTCGTGATCTGCGGGCCGGCTGCAGCGCGCTGGCGCTGACCCAGGCCCTGGACCAGCTGAGCCACCGCGGTGGTGGTGGAGATCGACGGCGAGCGCGCCACGCGCTTTGCGCTCAACGAGTTCCTCAGCCCGCCGCTGATCATGGAGGCCGATGCCAGCCACCCGGCTCGCTGAAAGATGCCGGCATCCACCGGCGCTGGTGCCAGGGCGTCATCGCCCTCACCAGCAACGAGCATGCCAACCAGACCATCGCCATCGGCGCCAGCTGCGTGAGGACATCACCGTCATTGCGCGCGTGACCGACGCCGAGGGCACCAACAACCTGCACGCTTCGGCAACGTGCATGCCGTCAACCCTGTTCCAGGTGCTGGCCACCAACCTGTCGCTGGACATCGCCGCGCCCGAGGTGCTGCGCATGGAGGACTGGGTGACGGCCGCGCCGGGCACGCCCATTCCCACCCGCATCAACCTGCCCAAGGGCAAGTGGGTGCTGATCGGCTACGGCCGCTTCGGCCAGACCATCTCGGCCACACTGGACGAGGCGCGCGTGCCCTGGAAGGCCATCGACCCCGACCGGGACCTGGCCGGCGAGGCGCGCCTGCAGCGCGGCGACAACTCCGAGGGCTCGCTGAAGGCCGCCGGCGTGGCACGGGCCAGCGTGCTGGTGGCCGGCACCGACAACGACACCATCAACCTGAGTGTCACCACCATCGCACGCCGCCTCAACCCCGACATCTACGTCATCATCCGCCAGAACCAGTCGGCTGACCGGCTGCTGATCGATGCGGCACGCGCCAACCTGCGCGTGGTGCATTCCCAGCTGGTGGTGCGCGAGATCCTGCAGACGCTCAAGACCCCGCTGCTGGGCGATTTCATCAGCCTGGTACGCCAGCAGGGCAACACGGCCGCCAGCCGGGTCATCGAACGCGTGATGGCCACGGTCGGCAACGCCGCACCCCGCAACTGGGCCTTCCACTGCGACCCCACCCAGCCCGGGCTCTTCAACGCCTTCTTCCGCAACCGAGCGGCCGTGCGCTCACCATCGAGCAGATCCTGCGCGACCCGCGCCACCACGAGACCCGGCTGACGGCACTGGCCGTGATGCTGGTGCGGCGGCGAGCGCACCCTGCTGCCCGATCCGTCCACCGAACTGCGCCCCCGGCGATCGGCTGCTGTTCATGGGGCCAGGAAATGGCCCGGCAGCTGCAGCTCAACTTCCTGGAAGACCCGCTGGCGGTCGACTACGTGCGCACCGGCATCCAGCAACCACGGGCGTGGCTGTTCCGCTGGCTGGACGCCCTGGTGGCGGATGCGCGAGGCGGCGCCAGGCGCGGCAGGATTGACGGAAATGTCGCAATGACGTTATATTGATGACTTGACAGTCACACGCGTCAGGTGAACACGACCACACCATCCCCCTGCCCGCTGCAAGCGCCCTCGTGCCTGGGAGCGCCGCAGGAACAGCGTCCCGGCGAACTGCTGGACGCCGCGCTGGAAGTCTTTGTGGCCTGGGGCCGCGCCGCCGCCCGCCTGATGACGTGGTTGCGCGTGCAGGCGTGTCCAAGGGCACGCTCTACCTGTATTACGCCGGCAAGCGAAGACCCTTCAAGGCCGTGGTGCGCGCCACCATCCTGCCGGTCATCGAGCAGTTCCGTCACCACATCGAGCAGGGCTACCGGCAGCAGCGAACAGCTGCTGGCCGACGTGCTGAAAGGCTGGTGGAGCTGCTCCAGCAGCTCGCAGATGGGCGGCATCATGAAGCTCATCTCGGCAGTAGCCAGAACTTCCCGGAAATTGCCCGCTTTTTCAACGACGAAGCGGCTATGCCCACCCATGAGGTGATCCGTCGGCTGGTGCAGCGCGGCATCGAACGGGGAGTTCCGTCAGCCCCTGTGACCGGACACGGCCACCACCTGATCGCGTCCCCGCTCATACTGCAGCTGATCTGGAACCATCTCGCGGGCCAGTGCTGCACGCCCATCATCGATCCGGCCGACTTTCATCTCGCCACCACGCCGACCTGGTGCTGACGCTGCTGCGCCCGGACACGGCAGCTGCGACACCCTGCCCCGGTGCACTCCACGGCCGACGCCCCGGCCCAGGACGCCCCCCGGCCCCCTGCTCGCCTGAGGCTCCGCTGGGCGGACTCCCGACGGCTTCTCTCCTTCCCGATGTTTCGTCGTTCCCGGCATGCTGGCATACTTCATCCAGAGACATCATCCGGCGCTGAACACCATGAACATCGAGCAAGCCCGCTTCAACATGATCGAACAGCAGATCTGCCCCTGGCGGGTCAATGATGACGGGTGCCGGCATCCCGGCCGAAGTCCGCCGTGAGGACTCGTGCCGGCTGCCTCGCAGGGCATGGCCTTTTGCCGACACCGGGAGGTGCCGCTCAATATCGACGGGTCATGCCTCGGGCCAGGTGATGCTGGCGCCGAAGGTGGAAGCCCGCCTGCTGCAGGGTTCGGGCCATCCAGCCCCACGAAAAGGTGCGCGGAAGTGGGTACCGATCGGGCTACGGCACCGCGCTGGCGGCACACCGCAGCCGCCACATCAGCTCCTGGAGATCGACCCTGGCGCTGGCCGCTTTCGCCGCGGCCAACCTGCGCCCTGCGCGGGCCTGACCGGCCCGCTAGCTGCACACCGGCGACGGCCACGAGGCCCTGAAGCCCTCCGATGCCCACTCGGGACGTGATCATCCTGTCGGGTGCCGCCACCGAACCGGCCGACTTCCCGGCCCGGCTGAATGCCGGCGGACGGCTCTTCTGCTTCATCGGCGAGGCCCCGTCATGGAAGCCCGCGTCTACACCCGCACCGACCAGGGCCTGCAGTCGCTCAACCTGTTCGAGACAATGCTCCAGCTCCCCTGCAGGGCTTCCTCGGTCAGCCATTTCCATTTCTGACCACCGCGCCGACATGAGCCGCCTCTCGCCCGCGCAGCTGGCCCAGTGGCTGGGAGACTCGACGCGAATCTCCCCTGCTGCTGGACGTGCGCGAGGAATGGGAGTTCGAGCACGTCCGCCTGCCCGAGTCGCAGCACGTGCCACTGGCCGAGCTTTCGCCCGCCATGGTCCACGAGAGCTGGATCCCGAGCAGCCCATCGTCTCGCATCTCGCCACCACGGCATGCGCAGCCTGCGGGCGGTCCACTCCTGTCGCACCATGGCTTTGCCGAGGTCCACGATCTGGCCGGCGGCATCGACGCCTGGGCCGCGCAGCAGGATCCGACCATGGCCCGGTACCGAGACCCGGCGGGCCACACACACGGAAGGGCAATGATCAAGACACATCGGCTCACCTGCCTGCTGCCGGCAGCGCTGCTGCTGCCCGCCCCCAGCGCCCGGGCCACCAACCTGCAGTGAAGCCTTTCGATGACGCGCAGCGGCAGGACCCCACCGTGCAGGCCGCCCGACCGCAGGTGGACATCGACAACCAGCAGCGCAAGGCAAAAGGCGTTCCCTGGCTGCGGCCCAGCCTGCGTGCCGAGCTGGCACCACCAACGGCCAGCTGCACACCAACCTGTTCTCGCGGCACTACTACGACAAACCGGCTGGCCGGCATCAACCTGAGCATTCCGCGTACAGCCCGCAGGACGCGGCCCGTCTGCAGCAGGCCCAGGTAGCCGAGTGCTGGCGCAGAGCTGTTCGGCGCAGGCCCTGCAGAGCCTGGCCGAACAGGTGGCCTCCAGCTACTTCGCCGTGCTGTCGGCACAGGACGCCCTGGACGTGGTCGAGGCGCAGCGCCACGCCATCCAGGAACAGTTTGAAGCGGCCCGCGAAGGCTTTGCAGCGGGCAATGCCACCATCACCGACCAGCAGGAAGCCCAGGCCCGGCTGACCTGAACTGCGCCCAGCTGGCGGCGGCCCGTCATGCGCTGCAGGGCCGCCAGGCCTCCTTCACCCAGCTGACCGGCCTGCCCGCCGACCACCTTCAGCGCCTGGCCCCCGATACCCGCCTGCCACTGGCACCGGCGCAGTCACAGGCCTACTGGGAAGACCAGGCGCGCACCCGCAGCTTCCTGGTGCGCCAGGCAGAAATGGGAGTGCAGGTGCCCGCCACGGCGTGGATGCTGCCTGCGCGGGGCCACTATCCCACCGTCACCATCGGCGCTCAGGCCGGTGCCCTCACTGGCCAGACCAACGTCACCGTGGCACCCAGGTGCACCGCCCCGCGACATTTCCGCTGGCGTGAAGGTCCGATCCCGCCTCATGCCGGCGGCGGACTGCTGGCCCAGGAACGCGCCAGCGTGGCCACACTGAACAGCGGGAAAGTCAGCTGGAAGCTGCCCGGCGTGGCGCCACCCAGCAGGTGCGCGACCTGTACCTGGCCCTGCAAAGCAGCATGGAACAGGCCGATGCGCTGCAGGCCGCCGTGCTCCAGCCAGCTGGGCCCTGGAGGCCAAACCATGAGGGCTATCGTGCCGGTGCTGCGTGAACATCGACGTGCTGAACGCCCAGCAGCAGTCTTTCAGGCCTGTCAGAACCTGGCCTCCACCCGCTACGCCGTGCTGCTGAACCAGCTGCGACTCAAGGCAGCCATCGGTGCGTTTCGACGACGCGGACATCGCGGCTGTCGACGGTTATCTGAAGCGCCTCGCCGGGCGAGCACGGCCACCACGCCGGTGTCGCCCGGCAACGGTCAGCCCGTCAAGCTCGACCTGCGGCGGCGCAGTGACCAGCGGGGCCACCGGAGGCCCCAGTGCCGATTCCATCAGCGACCAATGGCCTCCAGCGTGCGCCTCCAGCGAGCCCCGATGCGCCCTGGGCAGGCGGCCCCGGCTGCGGACATGGCGCACCGCGTCGCCGGGTCGGCTGCCAGCTCCAGCGCCACCGGAATGGCTCTCGCGCGGGTCGCTGACCTGGATGGAGGCGCTGAACAGGATGGACGCCTCGGCCGCCTGCTGGAAGTTGTAGACCGACGGCCCCAGCACCACCGGACAGCCGGCCGCGTTGGCCTCGATCAGGTTCTGCGATCCGAAGGGCAGCGAGCCGCCCATCACCGTCACGTCGGCCGCCGCATACCAGGCCTGCATCTCGCCCATGGAATCGCCCAGCAGCACGTTGCAGCGCGAGAAATCGGTGTTCGGATCGTCCAGCGCCTTGCGCTGCATCGGCGGCTCGCCCATGTAGCGGGTGATGAGCCGGGCCACTGCCTCGAAGCGATTGGGGTGGCGCGGCACAATGATCAGCATCGGTGGCAGACTCGTCACCGATGCCACCCAGTCGCGGATCACGGTGCTGCACCACGCGCCGCCAGCCTCCAGCACCAGCGCTTTCCCTCGTGGCGCTGGCCGCCAGAATCACCAGGCGGTCACCGAAACGGCTGCGCCAGCCCCGGCCACGCGCTCTGCAGTGCACGAAGTCGGCCGGCTGGTCGAACTCAGGTTGCCGGTGACGAACTCGGGCGCTGCCCCAGAGTGGCGATGCGCCTGGCGTCGTCCCGGTCCGGGCGATGATCATCGAATAGCCACGCACTGCCGGCTCGATCAGCGAGCGGAAGCGCTGCCCGCGCGCCAGCGAACGGGGCGAAAGACGGGCGTTGACGGCAATCAGCGGCACCTGGTGACGATTGGCAGCCGCCACCAGATTGGGCCAGACCTCGGTCTCGACGATGAGGCCGATAGCGGGATTCCAGTGCTGGAAGAAGCGCTCCACCGCCCCCGGCAGGTCATAGGGGCAGATAGCTCTGCGCAATGCGGCCGGGCAGATCCTTCAGGCGCAGCGCACCGGTGGCCCGTCCGGTGGGCGTGCCGTGCGTCAGCAGGATGGGCACCTCGGGCCAGGCGGTCCGCACATTGGCAGCAGCGGCGCACGGCGGCCGTCTCGCCCACCGACACAGTGCATGCACCCACAGCGGCCGCACCTGACCGGTGTGATAGCTGTGCGTATCCGGCGTGTTGCTGGGCGTGCGCCAGTAGCCGAAGCGCTCGTCCCAGTGCTGGCGGTACTCGGGCTGCCAGAGACTGCGGTAGAGCAGATAGCTGCCCAGAAGCGGGGTGGCCAGGCGCCAGCCCCAGCCGTAGAGGCGACGGGCAATGTTCTGGGCGCCGGAGGACTGGGTCATGATGGGAAACGAGCCCTCAGAACGGAATGGAGAGATCAGGCGATGGCCAGCAGCGAGCCTTCACGGCCTGCTGGATGCGCGCGTAGCGTGGCTGCGTCGTCAGCCTCGAAGCGCAGCACCAGCACCGGCGTGGTGTTGGAGGCGCGCACCAGGCCAAAGCCGTCGGGTATTCCACGCGCAGCCCGTCGACGGTGATGATCTCGGCCCTCGTCGAAGGGCCTCGCTCGCGCAGCGCCTGGACCAGCGCCGCATTCTCGCCTTCGGCCAGCGGCACCTGCAGCCCGGGCGTGCTGCTGGCATCGGGCAGGCCTTCCAGCAACGCGCCCGATCAGGCACGCGCCAGGATCTCCAGCAGCCGCGCTGCCGTGTAGAGCCCGTCGTCAAAGCCGTACCAGCGATCGTTGAAGAAAGATGTGCACTCATCTCGCCGGCCAGCTTCGCGCCGGTTTCCTTCATCTTGGCTCTGACCAGCGAATGGCCGGTGCACCACATCAGCGGCTCCCCGCCCCTGCCTGCGGATCCACGGTGCCAGGTTGCGGGTGCACTTCACGTCGTAGATGATGGTGGCGCCCGGGATTCTCTCCAGCACGTCGTGGCCGCATGAGCATCAGCCGCCGGTCGGGGAAGATCATCTGCCGTTGCGCGTGACCACGCCCAGCCGGTCGCCGTCCCCATCGAAGGCCAGGCCGATATCCGCATTGCGGGCCTGCACCTCACGGATCAGGTCGCGCAGGTCTCGGGGTGCGCCGGATCGGGGTGATGGTTCGGGAAATGCCCGTCCACCTCGCAGTACAGCTCGGTGAGATCCGTGATGCCCAGCGCCCGCAGCAGCGCCGGTGCCACCGCACCCGCCACGCTGCTGCCTGCATCCACCACCACCTTCAGGGGCGGGCTAGCTTCACCTCGCCGGCAATGCGGGCGATGTAGTCAGGCACCACATCCAGCGTGCGCACCGTGCCCGGCGTGGCGGCAAACAGGGCCGCATAACGTGCCGGATCAGCCAGCGTGGCTGCGATGTCGCGGATGTCCTCGCCGTGCAGCGTGGCGCCGCCCAGCATCATCTTCAGGCCGTTGTACTCGGGCGGGTTGTGGCTGCCGGTGACGGCCACGCCCGTGCCACAGCCGGTCAGTACCGTGGCGAAGTACACCAGCGGCGTGGGCACCATGCCGATGTCGATCACGTCCACCCCGGCGGCACACAGCCCGGCCGACAGCGCTCGCGCCAGCGCAGGGCCCGACAGCCGGCCGTCACGGCCCACCACCACCTGGCCGATGCCCCGGGCGCGCGCCTTGGCGCCCAGCGCCAGGCCGATGGCCGAGACGGCCTCTTCCGTCAGTGCGGTCTCGACGATGCCGCGGATGTCATAGGCCTTGAAGATGGCTGCGGAGACCACAGGCGCCTGGGCAGGTGGAAGGACTTGATCGATCATGGGAAATTCGCGACTTCCTGAGACGTGTTGTTCTGCTGTTTCCTGCCCGGGACATGCCCTGTCCCGCAGGGTTCCCGACGTGACGGAGCACGCCCGAGAACCTGAGATTTGCCGGCGCGCAGGCCCGCCAGGACACATTCCGGGATGTGTCTAACGATACCCCAGATTGCCCATCCACGCACGCCGCCACGCGCACCCGCGCAGTGCCGAAACACACCACCGAACCTGATGCCTGCCCCTGGTCTGCACACCGGGCGGCTTCCACCATGCGCGAACGCGCGCAAGCCATGGACAACCCTGCTGGCACGAACGCCCTGGCCCCGCCGGAAAACACCCAGAACCTGATGCGGCGCCCGCTCGGCTGTCCGGGCGCAAATATACAATCTTCCGCCATGGAAAACTGTAACGTCTGCCCATCCGACACTGCGCCGTCCACTTCCGCACCGATTGTTGTCACCGGTGCCGGCGGCGTCATCGGTCAGCACCTGGTGCGCCAGCTTCTGGAAGCCGGCTACAGCGTGCGCGCCGTCACGCGCAACCCCGCAACCTTCCGGTTGTCACCCTCATCCCCAGAGGAAAGCGAGGCACGCAGCAGCAAGGCCGGCACCACGCCCACAGGCGCCGGCCACGGGAAGGCACGGAAGACTGGATCCGCAGCCAGCGTCTGCAGGTTCTGGCCCATCCGCGTGTCGGCCCCGATGCCGACTGGCAGCCGGTGTTGGCGGGCGCCCGCGCCGTCATTCACGGCGCCGGCATTGCCCATGTGCCGCTGGATGCCAACCGCGACAGCCAGCGCCAGCTCTGGCGCGTGAACGTGCGGGCACCGCACCGGCTGGCACGCGATGCCGCCCGTGCCGGCGTGGCGCAGTTCATCTTTTCTCAGCTCCATCAAGGCTGCTGGTGAATGGTCGGCCCTCGACACCCCTGCGCGAGGACGACCCGCCCGCGCCCGAGGATCGCTATGGCTTTGCTGCTGTGCGGCCGAGCGCCACCTGCAGCGCTTCGAAGCACGGCCCGGTCATCACCATCCTGCGACCACCGCTGGTCTATGGTCCGGTGAAGGCCAACTTTGCGGCCCTGCAGAAACTGGCCACCAGTGGCTGCCGCCGCCGCTGGGATCTGTCGACAACCAGCGCAGCCTTCCTGGCCATCGACAACCTGTGCAGCGCCATCATGGCCATTCTGAGAACCCGCGCGCGCGGCCGGGCTCCTTTTCACCTCAGCGACGGTCCGGCACTTTCCACGCCGGCCTCATCCGCCATGGCCCAGCGCGGTGCCGGCCCGCCTGCCGCCCATACCACCGGCGTTGCTGGCGGGCCTGGCCAGGCTGGCAGGCAAATCGGGCATCTGGCAGCGTCTGGCCGGATCACTGGCCGTGGACAACCGAAGCGCTTCGCCAGCAGCTGGCTGAAGCCCCCGGTGGATGCTCCAACGGCGCTGAAACGGATGCAGTGACATCCGGCGCTCCCGTCACGGGCGCAGAAACGGGCGCACAGACGGTAAAGCAACGGGCGGTGGCATGTCTGAGCCCTCCGAGCTTTCACGGCTGCGCTGCTGTCGGCAGTCTCTCCGAAGACAGAGGCAGGCACCTGGCATCCCGGGCAGACCTGCCCCGGGCCTCACTTCTTCTGTTCTTCGGCCCAGGCCTGCACATCAGCACATCCCACAGCCAGTGCTGCCAGTTGCGCTTGCCGGACAGGTGCTCATTCCATTTCTGGCGCACCGCGGCCGGCTGGAAGATGCCTTCCTGGCGCAGGCGCGATTCGTCCAGCAGGCTTTCGGCCCAGTCACGCAGCGGACCGCGCAGCCAGGCGTCGATGGGCACCGCAAAGCCCTGTTTAGGCCGCTCGATAAGCTGACGAGGCACGTACTGGTACAGCACCTGCCGCAACAGCCACTTGCCCTGGCCGTTGCGCAGCTTCAGCGACTGCGGCAGCCGCCAGGCAAACTCCACCACCCGGTGATCCAGGAAGGGCACGCGGCTTTCCAGCGACACGCCCATCGAGGCCCGGTCCACCTTCACCAGGATGTCGTCGGCCATGTAGGTCAGCGCATCCAGCGCCATCATCTGCTGCACGCCATCCAGACCACGCAGGTCGGGCCGGTTGCCCGTCACCAGCGTGGGTGGCTCCCGCCCGTCGATCACCACCGACGCCGGGTCGGGCCAGTGACTGACGAAGCCCAGGTACAGGTCCTCGATGGAGCGCGCGCCCATGACGCCCGCCCCCTTGTGCAGCTTCTCGCCCAGGTTCACGTAGCGCGAACCCGCCCCCGGGAGCTTGCGCGCCAGCTGGTTCCACTGCGTGGGGACAGCAGGTTAATGCCCCCGGCCAGCATCCGGCGCAGCGGCAGCGGCAGCGACCCCAGACGGTTCCAGAGCTAGGGCCGTCATCTGATAGCGGTTGTAGCCGCAGAAAAGCTCATCGCCGCCATCGCCCGACAGCGACACCGTCACGCTCTTGCGTGCCAGCTCCGACACCAGGAAGGTGGGAATCTGCGACGAATCGGCAAAGGGCTCGTCGTAGAGCGTGGGCAGACGCGGAATGACCGCCTGCGCCTGCGCCGGCTGCACACAGCTCGGTATGTTCGGTCTTCGGGTGATCGGCCACCGCCTTGGCGTACACGGCCTCGTTGTAGCCCGCCTCGTCAAAGCCGATGGAAAAGGTCTTCACCGGCTTGGACGACTGCGCCTGCATCAGCGCCACGATGGTGGACGAATCGATGCCGCCCGACAGGAAGGCGCCCAGCGGCACGTCAGCCACCATCTGCTGGCCGATGGCATCGCGCAGCAGCGCGTCCAGCTCGCGGACGGCCTGATCATCGGAACCCCTGCCAGGGCGCAGCCACACCAGCCACCGCCACCTCGGCCAGCGACCAGTAAGGCGGACGCCGGCAGACGCTGCGCCCTGCAGGTCCGCCTCGGTCAGCGTGAGGTAGTGCCCGGGCATGAGCTTGGAAATGCCCCGGTAGATGGAATACGGCGCCGGCACGCAGTTGTGGCGCAGCAGCAGGCACACCGCCGAGCGATCCACCTCACCCGCGAAGGACGGGTGCTCGCGCAGCGCCTTCAGCTCGGAACCGAACAGGAAGGCCGGCTGCTGTCCCTGCATCTGCCAGCCGGTAGAGCGGGCTTCGCCCAACCGGTCACGCGCCAGCGTGAGCGTCCGGTTCTGACGGTCCCACAGCGCCAGGGCAAACATGCCCCGCGCACGCTTGAGCGTCTGCTCGACGCCCCAGGCCTCGAGGCCGCCAGCAGCGTCTCGGTATCGGAATGCCCCCGCCAGGCGGGCCGCCCTGCCCTGCTGCTCCAGCTCGGCATGCGGCTCGGTGAAGTTGTAGATCTCGCCGTTGAAGACCAGCACCCGCCGGCCCGAGGCCGAGACCAGGCTGATGGCCTGCCGGCGACAGATCCATGATGGAGAGGCGTCGATGCCCCCAACCCCATGCCCACGCCATCATCTGTCCATGCCCCTGCGTCGTCCGGTCCGCATGATGGATGGCTGGGCCATCTTCAGCACAGGTCCGGCGACGCACGTCGCTGGCCAGGTTCAAAATATCCCGCAATTCCGCACATTTATGGGCTCGCTGCCAGCCAGAATTCAAAGCTGTAGCATTCTACCCACACGGAAAAAGCGCACCCTGTCAAAAACAATACGGCGTCTCCGGTTTTACCAATTTGCCAACAATTACAAACTGAACAATTAGACGGGTTTTGCAACGCTTAACAATCAAAATCACCCATCTTTTGTATTAAAATCAGATACACCAGCTTGACGACTTCCAATATTTTAACTGCATTTTTCGAAAACACCCTGCAAGGGCCCTTCTCATGACTGGGAGAAGGCGCTTCATGTCAAAAATACCGCCGCCAGCACCTTCTCCGAAGGCCCGTGCGCGGCGCATGACCGACATGCCCCATGGATGCAAAAACATGCCCCTGTGGAAAAAGACGCCTCGGCACCCTGCCGGAAGCGCCTCCTCGATCCTGAATGGAATTCGGGCTGCCACGCATTCAGCGAGGCTGCCCGCTGCAGGCAATCAGGGCGTCGCGCAGCACCGTCTTCAGCAGCTCATCCCACGGCGGCATCCGCAGCCCCACACCTGCTGGATGCGGGAAAGGTCCAGCCGCGAATTGCTGGGCCGCTTGCTGGGCACCGGGAATTCCGTGGCCGGCACGGCTTCCAGCGTGGGCATGCGCGGCACCCTGCCACTCGGGGCGCGGGCGCTGGGCGGTGCCTCGCCGGCGGCCAGCGTGGCCTCGTGCAGCAGCTTTCAGCCCGGTCTGGGCGTAGCCGTGCCAGGTGGTCTCGCCCGACGGCGCCAGGTTCAGGATGCCCGACCAGTCGGCCAGCTTCGATCGAAGCTGCGGCGACGGATCAGCTCGGCCGTCACGTCGGCGATGAACGAGGCCGGCGGGCACGCCGTACTGGTCGGCCACCACCTTCAGGTGGTCACGGCTGAAGCCAGCCGCACCATCGTCTTCAGGAAGTTGCCGCCGTGCAGCGAATACACCCAGCAGGTGCGCAGGATCAGGTGCGCAGCCGCTCTTCTGGATAGCCTGTTCACCGGCCAGCTTGGTGACGCCATAGACGTTCAGCGGCGCTGTGGCGTCGTCTCTCCAGGGGCGCGTACCTTCGCCGCTGAACACATAGTCGGTGGAGTAATGCACCAGCAGCGCGCCATGGGCCTTGCACCAGTCGGCCAGCACGGCCGGCACGTCGGCAGTTCAGCACCCGAGCCAGCTCCTGCTGCTCGGTCTCGGCCTTGTCCACTGCCGTAGTGTAGCGGCCGGGTTCACCACCACATCAGGCTTCACGCGGTCCAGCAGCCGGCGCGTCGCCTCGGCATCGGTCAGGTCCAGGTCGTCGATGGAGACCGGCACCACCTCGCCCAGCGGCTGCAGCGCGCGGACCAGCTCCCAGCCCACCTGCCCGGTGGTTCCCGTCACTACGAATTTCATGGCTGTCCCTCTGCGTAGATATCGGCCTCGGCCAGCGGCTTGCCGATCTTGTCCTTGTCGGACACCAGCACGGCCGACAGACCGCCCACCTGATCCAGCGGCCACTCGATGCCCAGCACCGGGTCGGACCACAGCAGCGAGCGCTCATGCGCCGGCGCGTAGAAATCGCTGGCCTTGTACAGCACCGTGGTGCCGTCTTCCAGCGACAGGAAGCCGTGGGCAAAGCCCGGCGGAATCCAGGCCATGCGCTTGTTCTCGGCCGACAGCACGAAACCGGCCGACTTGCCGAAGGTGGGCGAACCCCGGCGGATGTCCACGGCCACGTCGAAGATGGCGCCTTCCATCACGCGGATGAGCTTGCCCTGCGCCTGCTGGATCTGATAGTGCAGACCGCGCAGCACGCCCTTGGCCGACCGGGACTGGTTGTCCTGCACGAATTCCACGTGCGAACCCGCCATCTCGTCGAAGACCTTCTGGTTGTAGCTTTCGTAGAAATAGCCACGGCTGTCGCCGAACACCTTCGGTCTCGATCAGGAAAACGTCCGGCAGGGGCGGTATCGATACGCTTCATCAGAAAATCCGTTCAGTCAGAATGGTTTGCAGGTACTGGCCATAGCCGCTCTTCTTCAACGGCTCGGCCAGCTTGGCCAGCTGGTCTGCCGTGATGTAACCCCTGCGGAAGGCCACTTCCTCGGGGCAGCAGATCTTCAGGCCCTGGCGCTTCTCGATGGTGCGCACGAACATCGACGCCTCGATCAGCGACTCCTGCGTGCCGGTGTCCAGCCACGCATAGCCGCGACCCATCGTCTTGACCTTCAGCTGACCCGCCTTCAGGTAGTGCTGGTTCACGTCGGTGATTTCCAGCTCGCCGCGCGGCGACGGCTTCAGGTTGCGGGCGATATCCACCACCTGGTTGTCGTAGAAGTACAGGCCGGTGACCGCATAGCGGCTCTTGGGCTGCGTGGGCTTCTCTTCCAGGCTGACGGCGCGACCTTCGGCGTCGAACTCCACCACGCCGTAGCGCTCGGGATCGTGCACACGATAGGCAAAGACCGTGGCGCCGCTTTCCTGGCGGCCGGCCTGCGCCAGATCCTCGCCCAGCGCGTGGCCGTAGAAGATGTTGTCGCCCAGCACCAGCGCGCAGCTGTCGTCTCTCGATGAAGGACTCACCGATGATGAAGGCCTGCGCCAGGCCGTCCGGCGAGGGCTGCACCGCATAGCTGAGCGACACGCCCCAGCGGCTGCCGTCGCCCAGCAGCTGCTGGAAGCGTGGCGTGTCCTGCGGGGTGGAGATGATCAGGATGTCGCGGATGCCGGCCAGCATCAGGCACGACAGCGGGTAGTAGATCATCGGCTTGTCGCAGATGGGCAGCAGCTGCTTGGACACAGCCTGCGTCACTGGGTACAGCCGGGTGCCGGAACCTCCGGCAAGATGATGCCTTTCATGGGATTTGGCTCGCTAGGTTTGGATTCGTCAGTGCCAGGCTTCGGCCACGCTCACTGCTTCGCGTCGCCCCTTGCGATCCTGGTAGTTGTGCTCGATCCACTCGCGGTAGGCGCCCGACTGCACGTTGGCCACCCAGTCCTGGTTGTCCAGGTACCAGCGCACCGTCTTGCGGATGCCCGTCTCGAAGGTCTCGGCCGGCGTCCAGCCCAGCTCGCGGCCGATCTTGGCGGCGTCGATGGCGTAGCGGCGGTCGTGACCGGGACGGTCCTTCACGAAGGTGATGAGACGCTCGTAGGAACCGGCTGCATCGGGCTTCATCTCGTCGAGCAGCTTGCAGATCTGCCGCACGATGTCGATGTTGGTCTTCTCGTTGTGACCGCCCACGTTGTAGGTCTCGCCCGGCTTGCCGGCTTCCAGCACGCGGCGGATGGCGCTGCAGTGGTCCTTCACGAACAGCCAGTCACGCACGTTCTTGCCGTCGCCGTAGATGGGCAGGTTCTTGCCGGCCAGCGCGTTGGTGATTACCAGCGGGATGAGCTTCTCGGGGAAGTGGTAGGGCCCGTAGTTGTTCGAGCAGTTGGTGGTGAGCACCGGCATGCCATAGGTATGGAAATAGGCGCGCACCAGGTGGTCGGACCCGGCCTTGCTGGCCGAGTACGGACTGTTGGGCTGATAGGGCGTGGTCTCGGTGAAGGCCGGATCGTCGGCTTCCAGCGAACCATAGACCTCGTCGGTGGAGACATGCAGGAAGCGGAAGTTCTCCTTCTCGGCGCTCTGCAGCTGGTTCCAGTACTGACGGGCGGCTTCCAGCAGCGTGAACGTGCCCACCATGTTGGTCTGCACGAAGGCGGCCGGACCGTGGATGGAGCGGTCGACGTGGCTTTCGGCCGCGAAGTGCACCATGGCACGGGGCTTGTACTTGGCCAGCAGCGCGTCGATGGCCTCGCGATCGCAGATGTCGACCTGCTCGAAGTGGTGCGCCGGATTGCCTTCCAGCGACGCCAGGTTCTGCCGGTTTCCGGCGTAGGGTGAGCTTGTCGACGCTGACCACCGCCTCGTCACCGCCAGCCAGCCAGTCCAGCACGAAGTTCGAGCCGATGAAACCGGCACCACCTGTCACGAGAATCATGCATTCAGTATCCTTCCGATTGAAGCCGGACCGCTGTCCGGCAATGGAACGCGCCCTGGCGGCAACGCTCGGATCAGCCCCGAACAGGCGCATAATTTTTGGAGTATAAGCGGTCCCGGCCGTCGCCCACGTGGCATTCCCCCCATTCCCAGGAAGACTTAGGTGACCTCCATCACGCTTTTTGCTGATACTTGCCGCCACCGCTGCCCTCGCCTGGGCAGGCACCGGTCCTCATCATCCGGAACGCCGTGCCTGTGGGCTGGAAGACGTTCCCAACGAGCGCCTCCCACACCCGCGTCACCCGCGTGGCGGTGGCGCGGCCATCGTGGCCGCCAGCCCTGACGGGCTTCCTGCTGCTGACCCGGCCGTGGTCACCCTGCCACATCTGGTAGGTCTGGGCCAGCCGCTCGACCAGGGCACCTTCGCCAGCCTGCTGGCGCAGGGGATGCGGCCTGGCTCACAGCCTGGGCCCCCTGGTCTGGATTTCGCCCTGCCGCCCTCCTCGGCCGCGCTGGTCCTGGGCATCCTGGGCCTGCAGGACGACCGCGAGCCGCTCAGCATCCGCCTGCGGCTGGGCTTTCAGCTCTTCTGCTGCGCCTGGCTGCTGGTGGTGCTCTCCAGCCTGCCCGGCGCGGGCAGCGCCTGGGCCAGCCTGGAAGGAACAGCTCTGGCAGCTGCTGTCCGGCTGGGGCCTGCCCGGCTGTCTGAGACTTCACCCAGGCCGAGGCTCGCGACGCCCCGCTGCCCGGCCCTCATGACCCTGGGCCTGGTGGTAGCCCTGATGCTGCTGGGCACCTGGTGGATCAACCTCACAACTTCATGGACGGCATCGACGGCATTGCCGCCAGCCAGGCCCTCTTCATGCTGCTGGCCGGCGTGCTGCTGCGCAGCCTCATGCTGACCGAAAACGGCGCCGATACATCCTCCGGCCTGCTGGAGCGCCTGCAGCTGCAGTTCCTCATGACCGACCCGTGGTCGGTCGGCAGCCCTCATCATCGCCGCCGCCACCGCGGGCTTTCTGGTGCACAACTGCGCCGGCCCGCATCTTCATGGGCGATGCCGGCAGCCTCTTCCTGGGCTTTTTCCATCCTGGCCGTGGCCGGTCTGGACATCACCGGCCACCTGACCTGGCTGCGCGAGGCCCAGCTGACCGGCGAGACCGATGTCAGCGCAGGCTACGGCATACCCGTTACCAGCTGGATGATCCTGGGTGCCCTCTTCATCACCGATGCAACCGTCACGTTGCTGCGCCGCCTGCTCAGCGGCCAGCGTGTGGGCGATGCGCATCGCAGCCACGCCTACCAGCGCCTCAGCAGGCATTGGAACAGCCACGCACGGGTCACACTTGTATACTGCCTGATCAACGTACTCTGGCTTCTGCCCCTGGCAGCGCTTGCCCGCCTGCAGCCCGGCCAGGCCTGGCATCTGGTTGCCCTGGCCTACCTGCCGCTTGTCATCGCCGCCTACCTGCTGGGCGCCGGCCGCAAGGAGCCCGTTTCCTGACATGAGATTGTTCAACGTCAATCCGCGCACCTTCATTGCCATCGGCCACGACATCGTCGTGGCTGCCCTGGTCTGGACCTTCACCTTCTCGCTGCGCTGGAACTTCGAGCTGGACCGCTCCACGCAGATCATCCTCTTCCAGACCCTGCCCGCCGTGCTGGCCGTGCAGGTGGGCTGCTTCGTCTACTTCGGGCTGTACCGGGGCATCTGGCGCTACGCCTCCATCCACGACATGCGGCTCATCGCCATGTCGGTGGGCACCTCGGCACTCATCATCCCCATCCTGCTGCTGCTCTGGCGCAACGGCCTGGGCGTGCCGCGCTCGCTCTACTTCCTCAACCCGCTGCTGCTCATCCTCTTCATGTGCGCCGGCGCCCTGCTCTACCGCTGGTGGAAGGAAAAGGCCATGGGCGCCAGGGGTCGAGCCCCAGCCCGTCATCCTGCTGGGGCGAGCAACGCCGCCCTCCCTCATCGACGAGCTCAACCGCAACCCGTACTGGTACGTCATCGGCGTGCTGGACGACAACTCCCAACAAGGTTGGCCGCCAGATGGGCAGCGTGCGCATCCTGGGCCACGGGAACAGCTTGAACAGATCGCCCGCGACAGCAACTGCAAGCACGCCGTGCTGGCCGTTGGCGCCACCAACCATGCCACCCGCCGGCGCGTCTTCGAGCTGTGCGAACGCGCCCATCAAGCTGCTGGTCATCCCCGACGTGCAGGAACTGATGAGCGGCCAGGTCAAGGTCTCCCAGATCCGCTATGGACGTGGACGACCTGCTGGGCCGCGACCCCGTCAGCCTCGACACCGGCGGCCTGCGCCAGATGCTGGAAGGCAAGTCCGTCCTCGTCACCGGCGGCGGCGGCTCCATCGGCCCGAATCTGCCGCCAGATCGCCCGCTTCAAGCCCGGGCCAGATCATCATCTATGAGCTGAGTGAGTTCGCCCTCTACCGCGTCACCGAAGACCTCAAGCGCGCCTTCCCCGAACAGCGCCTCGTGCCCATCGTCGGCGACATCAAGGACGCCGCGCGCCTGCAGGAGATCTTCGAGCGCCACCGTCCCACCATCGTCTACCACGCCGCCGCCTACAAGCACGTTCCCATCCTGGAAGAGAACAACGCCTGGCAGGCCGTGCGCAACAACGCCTGGGGCACCCGCGTCCTGGCCGACGTGGCCTCGCGCTTCGACATCGAGCGCTTCGTCTACATCTCCAGCGACAAGGCGGTCAACCCCACCAACGTCATGGGCGCCACCAAGCGCCTGGCCGAGATGATCCTGCAGTACCAGCACAGCATGGCCACCCTGCCCATGGTGCTGGTGCGCTTCGGCAACGTGCTGGGCTCCAGCGGCAGCGTCATTCCCAAGTTCCGCGAGCAGATCGCCAACGGCGGCCCCATCACTGTCACCCACCCGGACATCACCCGCTACTTCATGTCCATCCCCGAGGCCACCCAGCTCGTGCTGCAGGCCGGCCTCATGGGACGTGGCGGCGAGACCTTCGTCCTGGACATGGGCCAGCCCATCCGCATCGTCGACCTGGCCCTGCACCATGGTGCGCCTGTCGGGCTACACCGAAGCCGACATCCCCTATCGCCTTCACCGGCCTGCGCCCGGGCGAGAAACTCTTCGAGGAACTGCTGGCCGACAACGAGAAGACCCTGCCCACCCTGCACGCCAGTCTGCGCGTCTCCCGCCCCATCGACCCGCCGGGCACCAGCTGGGACATCTCCGTCAAGCGCTGGCTGAATCCCCCGGCCCCTGTGGGCGACGCCGAAGTGCGCCAGATGCTGACCCTGTGGGTGCCCGAATACAAGCCGGCCCCTGTACCCGCCCGTGGCCACCCCGGGCGCCAGCCCAGCTGCCCTGCCGCCGGCCGCAGAGACCAAGCTCGCACCGGACGCCGGCGCCGCCAAGGCACCGTCGACCAACACAGCAGCCACGGCCACGGCGCCGGCCACACCCCGGCAACCGCCTCGGCCCCGCCACCCCGGCCGCATCCCGGCCGGCGGCTGCCCCAGGGCGCGACCACGACGGCTACCCCGCCAGCGCACCCGCCACAGCCGGAAGCACCGTCACCGCCCGGCTGGCAGGTGCTGCCCTGGCCCCTGCGGCACTCGAGCCTCCCCGCTCGCCGTCTCCATCCTGCGCGACCCGTGGCTCCAGCCCATTCCGGTCAACCGGCAGACACCGGCGGCCAGCCCTGCCGCGCCTGACACCGCACCGGCCCCCTGGCAGAAAGCCGCTTGGACGACGCCGTGCAGTCCTGCGAAGAACTGGCCGCCCTGCTGCCTGACAACGACGCCCTGCTGGCCCGCCTGAAGCACCTCGGCCCGGGTGGCCACCCGGACCGAAACGGCTGATGAGCTGTCACTGTGCCCACCACGTCGCAGGCCACCGAAGCGGCTGCACCTGAAGCCGCCGAGGCCACGGAAGCCGCACACGCGGAAGCTTCGGTCACCGCTCCGGTAGCAACCCCGGTTGCCGAGGAAGCTGCTGCCCGGCTGAAATGGACGCCGAACCCGAAACACAAAACGAGGTTCAGGCCAGCACGGCAGAAGACGAGCCCGCCAAGGCAGACGCAGCGCCCTGCGAAGAGGCTACCGCCACGGCCGAAGCCGCCAACGCCGAACCGGCAGCCGCTGCCACTGCCGACGCACCCGACGCGGAAGCCGACGAGCCGGCCGACACCACGCCCACCCACCCGCGCTGGCAAGCGCCGCCAAAGGCGGCAACCGACGCGGACGCAAGCGAAAACACTGACACGGGGACATCGACGACGACACTGGCCTTGGAGATCTGCAAGGCTGCCGCCAGCCGCTGGAACAACTGCTGAAGAAAATCGGCGCCGCCCCCACCGAACCGCTCTGGTTCTGCGGCGACCTGGTCAACTGCGGCCCCTGACTCCTGGGCACCCTGCGTCAGATCCGCCAACTGGGCCTGCGCGCCCGCACCGTCCTGGGCAACCACGACCTGCACCTGCGGGCCCAGTACGCCGGCATCCGCACCCCGCGCCCCGGCGACACCCTGGAACCCATCCTGCGCGCCCCCGACGCCCCTGAACTCATCGACTGGCTGCGCACCCGCCCCTGGCCCCTGCGCCAGGGCGACTTCTCATGGTGCACGCCGGCCTGCTGCCCGAATGGGAATTCGAACAGGCCCGCGACCTGGCCCACGAAGTGGAAAAAGTCCTGAGCGGCCCCCACTGGCAGGACTTCCTGTCCGTCATGCTACGGCAACACCCCGACCGCTGGAGCGACAGCCTCGCGCGGCGACGACCGCCTGCGCTGCATCGTCAACGGCCTCACCCGCCTGCGCTACCTCCGCACGCCGACGGCCGCATGGACTTCAAATGCACCGAAGCCCCGGCCGATGCCCCTGAAGCCCCATCCCCTGGTTCCAGGCCCCCAACCGCCGCTCCGCCGGCCGCCCCATCATCTTCGGCCACTGGTCATCCCTGGGCCTGAGACTGCAACCCGACCTCATCGCCCTGGACACCGGCTGCGTCTGGGCGGCAGCTCACCGCCATCCGCCTGAAAAACCGCCACGTCTTCCAGCAGCCCTGCCCGGTCGCAAACGCGGCGGGAAGGATTAAAGGGGCGACAAAGCCCCTGCCACCACTGCCCAACGGCGGCCATCGTCGCTGCCGCACGACAGACTGCCCCCTTCGCCCTGCTGCGACTGATGCTTTTTGGCCGAAACATCTGGCACCGCCCAAGGCCAAGAATATGATTCCTCGATGGTCAATCTTGTGCAATACGTTGCACCCTTGGAGACGCAACATGGCGGCCAAGCATCCCCATATCCTTCGCACCACCTGCACCGCAACCGCACTGAGCGTGATGCTCGCCGCCTGCGGCGGCGGTGGCGGCAGCGAACGGGACAAAGCCGTATCCGCCAGCCCCGTGGCCCCCACGCCGACGCAGAACATCGTCGCCACCGCCCCTCCACGCCCTCGGTCACGACGCCACAGAGCAACCCGGTACCCACTGGGCAGGGTGAACACGCCCGCCAACGGGCCGACCAACTCCGTACAGCCGACGCCCACCGCACCGCAGAACCAGACAACCCATCTGCCCCGACCACGCTTCCCGTCACAGCCGGTGGCACAGGCAGATACCAAAGCCAGCTCCGTGCCGACGCCCACACAAACGCCGGCGCCAACTCCGGAATCCAAGACGGTGCCCACATTTTCCGGCAAGGGCGTGCGCGGGGATGTTCTGTTGGCGATGATTGAGCAAAATCGTTGCTGGACATGGACATCTCCCAGCAAGTCCTTTGATGGCTCCCAGCGTGGATGAATACCAATCCGTGATACTCGCCCCTGTCCGGATGTCTGCTGCTACTGGAAGCGAACAACTACACCTCAGACCGAACTACTGGACCCCTGGCACTTTTCATTTTCAGAAGAGGCCAGGCGCTGCTCAAAACGCTACTATCGCCCCTATCACCGAAGGCACATACAAATTCAAAATTTTCAGCTGGAACGACTACACTCGAGGAAACACGCAACCGCTCTACGGCGAGCCATGGATCAAGCGCGGGTTTAACAGTCTCAAGCGTGGTTTTACACAATCAACATGGCCTAACCGGCAGCATCGAGGTAGGGCCCCTACTTAAGAGTGGATATTGAGGAAGACCGCGGGCCACCATGCGGAGACGAGTCACTTTTGTTCCTCAAGGCCGATCGCACAACCCTAGGCTCGACTCGATCGGCCTCCCATCCAAATTCAAAGCGCGACCAAGTGGTTCCCGCTGGCTCGATTCAGGAATGGAAAAACGACAGTGACATCGTTCGCCTGTGCTGATCAAGGGCAGCAAGAAAGACGAGGCAAAAACTCGTACCAACGCAGAGCTCATTCTGTCATAGCGTCTGCAATGCACCGTATGGCACATCGGCTGACTGGAAGTGACAGGAACCCAAACGCCGAAGGGCTACATCGTCGATGACCGCTCGGCATGCCCGAACGAAAGCGGGTTGCTGTACTGGCGCACCATGAACTGATCTCGCGCCCCCATGCGCTGCTGGTAGCTGTTCGCGTACCGCCAGCAGTGCCAGCGAGAGAGACCGCAGGTAGGCAAGACAGGAAGATCGCACACCGATCCTGGAACAGGTTGCAGCCAGGCATCGGTGCCCGACAACCGGCCTACACTGATTACGTATAAACGCACTATACTGAATACGCTATAACGTATACTGTACGCGATCCGTCGCCAGCCACACCATGCCCATCCCCACGCCCCCCACAACGCCGACGTACTGGCCCACCCTGGGCCAGCAGCTGCGCGAGATACGTGAAGCCGCCGGCCGTAGCCAGGGCGGCCTGCGCCCACCACCGCCAAGGCCAGCCGCGCCCCCTGCGACAGGCCACTGTCTCGCACATCGAGAACGGCCATGACGTGACCCTGGACAGCTTCATCAGCTACGTGTCGGCTGGGCCTGAGATTGCTCTCGTCCCCGTCGGCCAGGCTGCCCCTCATCCAGCAGAACCTGCGTGACCGAGGCAGACTGCCGCCCAGGACCCGGCGCATGAGCTGACGAAGACTTCGGCCCGATGGACCTGATGACCCGCTACGCCCTATCTGGCGGATCCGGAATGAAAGCGCCGCGCATCCTGGGCGTGTGGCTGGCAGGACACACGTCGGCTACCTGACCCATTACCCGGACGAACGAACCGTCTTCAGTGTCAGCGAGGAATATCTGGACGCAGGCCCCGCTCGGCCGATCCTCTCGCTGGCATGGACCCATCCGGACGATGAAGCCCAGACACGCCGCCTGCTGCTGGACCCGCGCCACAGGTCGGCCTCCATCAAGGCGCCGCCCTTCTTCTCCAACCTGCTGTCCCGAGGGCGGCATGCGTGCGCATCGCCCAGCAACTGAAAGTCCACGAAGACCGCGAGTTTCTCCTGCTGGAAGCACTGGGCCATGACCTGCCGGGAGCCGTCATCCTGCGGCCGGCCGACGCACCGCCACCGGGGCACCGCCACCACGCAACACAAGCCGGCATACACCCCATCAATGCCGATACAGCCGACGATGGCGTACTCAGACAGCAGATCCCGCCCACCTGAAATTCTCGCTGGGCGGCATGCAGCTCAAATCTCCATGCTACGACAGGGGAACGCTACACCCTCAATACCGCCGGCGGCCGGCTGGGCAATTACATCATCAAGCCCCCTTCCGCGATTTTCCCCGGCCTGCCGCAAGTGGAAGCCGCCGCTGGCTACCGCTCGCGCAGTAGGCATCGACGTACCTGAAAACCCTGCTGCTGCATCCCGACCAACTGGAAGGCCTTCCAATATCCTGGGTCATCTTCCTGACGAACCCTTCTACGCCATTCCGCCGCTTCGACCGGAACGACGCCCCAGCCCATCAACCGACAGCACCGCGCTCCCGGCCCTGAAGGCACGCATCCACGTCGAAGACTTCGCCCAGGTATTCAGCCCTACGCACCAGCCAGAAAAGTACAACCGCGTCAACTACGACATGATGGCGATGACGCTGACCGTAATACGCCGGCGGCATCGACGACCTGAAGGAAATGACCAGCCGCCTGAGTGCTCAACGTCCTCCTGGGCAACGGAGACGCCCACATCAAGAACTGGTCGCTCATCTACCGTACCCCCAACAAACCCCCGACTGGCCCCCGCCTACGACCTGGTATCCACCGTCGCCTGGACCCAGCACGAGCAGACCATCGCCCTCAACATGGCGGGCACCAAGCGCTTCGATGCCATCAGGATGGATACTCAACGCCTCTTCCAGCGCTTGGGGCTACCGGAGCTGCTTCGGGAAGAAATGCTGGCGAGTGCGTGACACACGCGCCGGGTGCTGGAGGTTTGGGGTAAACATCTATGAAGGCAGTGTGCCGGCAGGGCTGATGCAGCGCGGTGAGGCGCATATGCGGGGGTGCCCTTTGCGGCTTGCCGCCGCCTGATCGCGCAATCCGGGCACGATAAAGTCCTCACCACCCCGCCTGCGGTAGCCATCGTCGCTGCCGACAGACTACCCCTTCACCCTCTGTTGCGACTGACGCATTTTGGCCGAAACATCTGGCACCGCCCGAGGCCAAAGAATATGATTTCTCCAAGGTCATCTTGTGCAATACGTTGCACCCTGGAGACGCAACATGGCAGCCAGCATCTCCCATATCTTCGCAGCACCTGCACGCAACCGCACTGAGCGTGATGCTCGCCGCCTGCGGCGGCGGCGATGGCAGCGAACGGGACAAAGCCGTATCCGCTGCAGCCCTGTAGCCCCCACACACAGCACAGAACATCGCCGCCACCGCACCCACCCCGCCCTCGGTCACGACGCCACAGAGCAAACCTAGTACCCACTGGGCAGGTGAACACGCCCGCCGTTGGACAGCCCAACACTGTACAGCCGGCACTAAGCGCACCCGCAAACACGGGCGCATCCCGAAAACCAGACGACAACCTGCCGCCGACCACGCTGGCCCTGACGCAGCCCTCGCACAGGCAAACACCAAGCCGGCTCCCACGCCGCGCGCCAGCTCCGGAACCCAAGAGCGTTGCCCAACATCCAGCAAGGGCGTGCGTGGGGATGCTGCTGTTGAGTGATGATTGAACAGAAACTATTGCCAGACAGGCTACGCAAGCCCGGGGTCCTTTGACAAGCACATCTCGAAAAAGCAGAAACCTCTGGGATTGCGAAAAGTGCATATCAGCTGCACTTTCATCAAATCACTACGTCGACGACCCGAATCGTCTCTGGCCAGAGCCCCAATTTACGACATATGGCTTATGTAGCCGGCGCTACTATCACGCCACACCCCCCGGAACTTACGTCTACACGGTTACAAGCGAAAGCGAATATACGCGCTTTGCCAACCCCTCCATGTACGGAGAACCTTGGCTAACCCGCGGCTTCAATCACGTTGGTGCTCAATTACGCAATCAACATCAGAGAGGATAGCTTGAAATCGGACCGTCCGTCAGCGGCTATAGCGAAGTTGACCTGGGATACCAAGCGACGGACAGGGACCTCCTCCCCAAAGGAAGCGCAACTCTGGTTCATGCCGGCGGAGAAAATATCCATCATGAGAGACCAGAGTCCCATTCGGTCCTCTTAGAGACGATGGCTATGGTCTACAGACAATCCTTGTAAAGGAAAACAAGGAAAACGAAGCAAAACTCTGCTTCAACGTCAATACGATCAACATCAAACGACTGCAATGCGTCGTCTGGCATATCCCTTCAAACTGGAAGTGGGGACAGGAGCTAACAGAACTCGAGTCATACGTTGTGGACTGACCGATCTGTCTATCCAAACGAAGAGTGGCCTGATGTACTGGCGTAGCTATCAGGGACCAGCGTACAGGACCTAAACAATTTATTTGACTGATCGACGCATTTCGTATCGCAAGCACAGCCCCTTCCACTGAAAGGGCGTCGTTAAGACTGATGCTGTGCTTGCCCCTTATCACGGGACAAAAAAGCTTATTTCCTTGAACATTTAAAAGACACGCCTTTCAATTCAACTACCAACGAACCAACACCTCACCCAAAAACCATTGACCCAACAAGTAAAGCAAACATCAAAAACCGCGGGCACCGAAGACAAATTCAAAGAACTAATCACCAAGATGAACACACCCCCTTCCTTTCTCGTATAGGCTCCCGGGCTGTCTCTCGCCGATACTTCGTCCCAGACTGAAAGGACTTTTAAAGAAATTTAGTAACAGTCAAGGCTCATTCTGACATTTTCTATCAAAATCAGAAGGAAACATACTGAAGGCCGCGAAATTACTTTCGAAAGAGTACCACAAATACTGGTCGTCGCAAAACGAATCAACCAAACTCGCCAAAGAGACATCCGATGCAATGGCAAGCATATCCAGTCCGCTAAAAATAGATATAGCAAAACTATCTAAAAGGGATTGATGAGAATCAAGTATCGCAAGCAACCAAAGGAAATTTCAGACCTCAAAAAGCAAAGCATAGGAGGAATAATAACAACAACTGGGACACATGCTGGAATATCTATTCCAGATTACACCACCCACATCGGACAGGATGAACTTACATTTAAAAATCCACAATGGATTTGAGATATACAAAGATATACGGATGCGCATCCAATCCACAATCCCTTGTTTCGCATCCAACGACTATGCAGGATCTTCAGAGGCACTTTCCTCTAAAACTCTGACCATATTCATGGAACATCCAGCACATTCTCGGATACGCATGACGACAAACATCATCTCCATCCTCCAATCTCTTTTCTTCATGTCCCAAACACTAGAGCAAATCTCAAGACTGAAGAACAATTTAATATGTGTCAACGACCAAAATCCAAAAAGAGGAATGCGGAATACATGAAACACTAGTTTATGCACACAAATACTGCCAATCCCACTAAAGTCAAAAATTGTAATCGAACAACTACTCGATATCGCCTAGGGTCCATCAAACAGAGAATCTCCAGCTACTCAGACGAGTCCAGGGAGCAACTATATGCACTCACTAGCAACATTAGACTCATCCGAAAAACTGTAAAGCTGTTGATATAGACAAATTGACGATCGCGACGAAATAGAGTTCGTTGTCGGAATTGGGTCTCGCGTTCAAGAGAAAGGCACCATTGCCTCACGGATATTCCTCTGCTAGGGTACGACAGACATCGCCTAAAAGACATCCTGCACAACAAATTGAGAATCCAGAATCCAACGAGATACTGTCCCAAACAATCCAGAGCCTGCCAAAAATCAGTACATCCCTGTGTTTAAATATTTAAGAGAATGTGATTTCGTCAGCCCAGTATGAAGAATCCATATATCAACAACGAAGACATTAGAAAGATCGTTGCACAAACCTTAGTGAATTTAAACAAAAACTATGCGACCACCTTTATAACATCAAAACAAAAACCATGACGGCTTGATAAAGGCTTATGAGGAAGACCCTTTTCAAGATGGCATTTCTAATTCCATTTTAGAAACAAGCAAGATCAAAAGTAGATGAATTAGATTTTAGTGGAATGAGTGTTTACATCCGAAAAGAACAGCAGTAAACGCACGCCTTTCTAGAAAACTTCTGCGTACTACGATCGGTTAACATGTGGCTGGAAAAGCAAATCTCCGCCGCGATGATATAGCGCGTCTAACAAGAAATTAGTTTTTCCCGCCAACGAAAGATCGCACCCTCCCTAACTCCCGCCGATTCCCTCCCCGAGGGAACGCATCCAGCACTCACCAGCTTTCACCACCAGCCCTTCTGCCCTACCCACGGCCCACAGCGACCGTGGCATGAGTCGTCGTTTCGTCCAGTAGCGCCTCACGCCCGAGGGCCGTCGGTGTGCAGGTATTTGCAGACCGCAGGCACGATCTCGGCTTTTCGTCGAGTGGCACCGCAGCAGGTTGCCGTGAAGGGTTTCAGTTCCGGTCCGGCGCTGGTGGTGCCTTCAGGGAAGAGCGCCACCGGAAAGCCGGTGCGAGGCGCCGCGCATCTGGCGCAAGCACGTCGGCACGTGCGGCGGTTGCCGCGCGCGATGTAGACGGTGCCGGCCAGGCTCACCAGCCAGCCAATGACGGGCCAGCGCTTTTATTTCGGCCCTTAGCCACGAAGGCAGAGGCGCCAGGAGCTGATGGCAAGATGTCCAGCCACGAGACGTGGTTGGCCACCAGCAGGCGGCCCGGGCCAGTTCAGCCATGTGCGTGGCCGGGTGGGGTCAGCTGGCCCAGGTTTCCTGCACTTTCACGCCGCAGATAAACACCAGCAGGCACGACCACCAGCGGATGAGGACGCGCCTGCGCCTGCTGGAGGCAGCCAGGGCTGCATCAGCGCCAATCCCACCAGGCCTGCCACCAGCAGCAGCGCCAGCAGGCAGATTGCGCGCGCGCGGCGCAGGGCGGGAATCACCGCGTGAAGTACTCAGGCGGCCGCCCACGCGGTCAGGCGCACGCGGCCTGCACTCACGGCCCGGCACGGGTGTCGGTCATTGACTCACAGGGTTTTCTCGTTCACCACCCACGATTCTTCGCGGGTCGAAGACGCACTGTCAGCCCGGCGCCCACGGAAAGGCTGGCGGGCTCGTCTTCAGCGGCGGGTCGATGCCGGCAATGCCGGCCGGAATGCGGGTGAGCCGATCCGGTACGGACACGAGGTTCAGCCCTGTTCCTTGCCCCACTTTCAGGGACAGGGCAGCAGCAGCGACAGGCCCATGGCGCCCGGTTCGGCTTCGCCGAAGGGCAGACGCTTGGCATCTTCCACCCGCCCGGCGTGTGGTCCGGCAGATGGCGTCCAGCGTGCCGTCGGCCAGACCGGCGCGCAGGGCATCACGGTCACGCTGGGCGCTAGCGGCGGCTCCAGCCGGTAGAGCGGTGTCGAAGAAAGTCCACGTCGACATCGGTCAGGTGCAGGTGGCTGATGGCCACGTCGGCGGTGATGGGCAGGCCGGCCTTGCGGGCCTGGCGCACCAGCTCCACACCAGCGGCCGATGACAGGGCGGCACAGGTGCACGGGCAGTCACCGAGGCCACCAGTTCGCAGATGGTGTGCAGCGCCACGGTCTCGCTGGTGACGGTGCTGGGCAGCCCCAGCCGCGAGGAGCAAACGGCCCGGCGTGCATCAGCCGCCCCGCGACAGGAAGGGGTCCACGGGGTTCCAGCCACGGTGTAGCTCGAAGGAATGGGCGTACTGCGGCGGCGCAGCAGCACCTGCGTGTCCTGAATGGGCTGGCTGGCCTAGGCAGAGCCCCACGCAGCCGGCGGCGGTCAGCTCGGCCATTTCGGTCAGTGCCTGACCCTTCAGGCCCACGGTCAGGGCGCCCAGCGGGTACAGGTGCGCCAGTCCCAGGTTATGGGCGCGGTATTTTCAGCATTTCCACCAGGCCCTGGCCTCATCCAGCGGCGGGTCGGTGTCAGGCGGCATAGCCAGCGCCGTCACGCCGCCGGGCCACGGCGGCCTGCATTTCCTGATTCCAGCGAGCCTTGTATTCAAAGCCCGGCTCGCGCAGGCAGGGCGGACAGGTCCATCCAGCCCGGCGACGCCACCAGGGTCCCCGTGCTGTCGATGGTCCGTGCCGGCCGGAAACCATGGGCGCGGCGCCCCACGGCGATGATGCGGCTATCGGGCACATGCAGGTCGGCCTGCATGTCCAGTTTCACCAGGGGTCCCACCAGGCGCGCGCCGGTGATGGAAAAACGAGGCGTCGTGCCCGCTGCGGCCTCGCCTTGATCACACCTCTTGCATCATGTTCTCCTTCATCCGCTGCCAGCATGCTCATCACGGCCATGCGCACTGCATCGCCGAAAGGTCACCTGCTGCAGGATGACCGATTGCGCCCGTCGTCACGGCCGATCTCGATTTCCACGCCCCGGTTCATCGGCCCCGTGGCATGACGATGGCATCGGCTTGGCCAGTGCCAGTTTCTCGCGCGTGAGCCCGTAACGGCTGAAGTATTCCTGCGGGCTGGGCAGCAGCGCGCCGCGCATCCGCTCGTTCCTGCAGCCGCAGCATGATCACCACGTCCACGTCCTTCAGGGCGGTGCGCATGTCGGTGTGCAGCGACACGCCCATCTGTTCCAGCCCACCCGGCAGCAGCGTCGCGCGGTCCCACCACGCGCACGTCAGGGCACGCCCAGCGTGGTGAGCGCATGGATGTCTGAGCGCGCCACCCGCGAATGGGTGATGTCGCCCACGATGGCCACGGACAGCTTCGTGAAGTCCTTCTTGAAGTGGCGGATGGTGTACATGTCCAGCAGCCCCTGCGTGGGTGCGCATGCCGTCCCGTCACCAGCGTTGACCACATGCACATGGTCGCCCACGTGCTGCGCAATGAGGTGCGCCGCCCTGCTCTGGCTGTGCCGCACCACGAACACGTCGGCCGCCATGGCCTGCAGGTTGTCGATGGTGTCCAGCAGCGATTCGCCCTTGGAGGTGGACGAGGTGCTGATGCTGAGGTTCACCACGTCGGCCGACAGCCGGGTGGCGGCAATCTCAAGCGTGCGCGTGCGGGTCGAATCCTCGAAGAACAGATTGAACACCGAACGGCCGCGCAGCAGCGGCACCTTCTCGATTTCCCGGTTGACACGTTCAGGAACGACGCCGCGTTGTCCAGGATCTGATGGATCATGTCACGCGACAGCCCCTTCCAGTGTGAGCAGGTGGCGCAGTCGCCCGTCCTTGCCCACTCGCACCTGTTGCATCTGCATGTCTTGCCTCTCACCTCTGCTGAACTCTTCCGGCCTTCCCTGGCCCGGTCACGCCTGATCAGCGCCAATCACGCCTGTACCGATTCCACCCGCAGCCTCGAACATCCTGTTGGTCCGCTGGCTGAGCGCCAGTTTCTCGCCAGGCTGGCAGCACCAGCCGCTGCCCTGACATGATCGGGCTGCACCGGCAGCTCGCGTTCGCCACGGTCGATGAGCACGGCCAGACGCACCCGCGCCGGCCGGCCATAGTCGAAGATCTCGTTGAGCGCCGCCCGGATGGTGCGCCCGGTGCGGGATGTCGTCCACCAGCACGATGTCGCGCCCCGTTCACGTCGAAAATCGATGCGCGTGGGCTGCATCCGCATCGACAGGCCGCGCGCCCTGCACGTCGTCGCGTGCAGAAGGCGCTGGACGGGAAGCCCCAGCGGCGACGACAGCCCCAGCTCGGCATGCAGCCGTGCCGCCAGCCACGCCCCGCCCGTGTGGATGCCGATGAAGGCGGGGGCCTTCACCGCCCGTCTGTGCTGCTTCAGGGCCGCTGCCCACAGCCCCTCGTGCTCCTTCGGGGCATCCGCCCGCCCCTGTGCCAGGCCGTTGCAGGAAGCGCCCAATGCGTCCTTCAGGGAATCGCGCAGACGCGCAAAGAGGGTCTCGGCATCCCGGGTGAGGGTCGCCGCGATCGTGTCTCGCTCAGGTACTGTTCATGACGATGGCCGCAGCCGTCGCATCGTCGCCCTGCGACGCCCCCGCCCTTGCGGCGTCGGCCACCGCGCGTGACGTGCTCGTCGTCCTCGTCGCGCATCCGCTCCTGCGCCGCCACCGAGCTGTAGCGTTCATCCACCAGAAAGACGGGCAGCCCGAAGCGGCCTCTCCAGCCGGCGCGCAAAAGCGCTCGGCCAGCGCCGTGACTTCATGCGGGGCACCGTCAGGCAGCGTGGCACCACCACCAGCCCGGTGGGCTGCCATCCTTCAGAAGCGTCTGGATGCGTGCAAGCGTCCCGTCCGTGGTCTGCTCGGTCAGCGTGGCCAGCGGCCGCGCCGCGCCGGTGAGGCTGTTGCCCACCGCCACGCCAATGCGCTTTCTGGCCAAAGTCGAAGGCCAGCAGGGTCTGACGGAAGGGGTGGATGTGGCGGCAGAAAGGGTCGCGATGCGCTCTCGTGCCCGTTGCCCGGACGCAACGAACGCGCCATCACGGCCTGCTCCGCAGCCCGCGACGTAAGTGACCTGCTCCCGCCCAGAACACCACAAGGCTCCCCGAAATGCGATTCGGTTCGACGACGGGGCATTGTATCCCTGCCGCGCCTCTTCCGGGGCCCCTGCACGCCCTCAGGCTCCCTGAGCAGGGCACCACCACGGCGCATGCCGACGTCGACAGCCCGGACAGCGACATGACTACAGGACATCCGAGCGGCCGCAGCCTCACCGCTGCAGCCTGCCCTCATCGCCTGCCAGACAGATCCAGCACCGCCCAGCCCCCTGCAGGACAGAAGCGCGCCATTCACGCCCCGACAGCTGGGGCCTCTCACGATGAAGCTCTCGACTGGGCCCCGATCATCAAAGCGGAAACGCCTCGCACCAGCCCAATCCATATTGAGACGCATCAACATACTCACCTGGATTATCCATGGCGAACATCGAATGACTGAGGCAGCAGCGTGCCCTGATGCAGAACAGTCGACACGCTCAGACGGCTCCGACCACCTGCCCCGATCGTCAGCAGAAAACTCACCGAGAATAAAAACAAATATCTTTCAATACCATCCTCACTCCTGTCAGGTCGATAATTTGATATATCTCAGGTCCTGCGAATATCTTTCATGCCGGGCAAAGTCCTTTTGAAAAATACAAAACCTGACAATGCATCAGTCTTGAGGGCGGTCAAGTACTTTTCCCTGCCCCCATGCAAACAATTGATTCTTCGGAACGGTTCACCACCAGTTCACCCCTGAGTTCACTACCCGGAGAAATCGATATGAACAAAAAAGCACTTTCATCTCCCGGCATCCTGGCTGCCATGCTGGTCGGATCCGTCGCCACTCCCGCTCTGGCCGGCGACCCGCAGACGGCCATGAACAAGGCCTCCTGCACCACCTGTCACTCGGTGGACAAGAAGATGGTCGGCCCTGCCTTCAGGACGTGGCCGCGGAAATACAAGGGCCAGGACGTCAAACCAGCAGCTCTTCGACAAGGTGCGCAAAGGCGGCAAGGGCAGCTTCGGCAAGATCCCCATGCCCCCAACAGCAAGGCTGCCATCAGCGACGACGACCTGCAGGAAGTCATCACCTTCATCCTCGAAGCAATGAAGGCCTGATGGGGAAACCGTTCCGGTTTCATCCAGACAGCCATAGCAGAAGGCAGCCTCTCAACGGATGGCTGCCCCTTTTACTCTGCTGCCGGCCAAGCCGGCAGCCTTCACCCCGATGCTCAGTTCGTCATCGCCCGGGGTGCACGCTGGCTGGCAAAGCTCCGCACGTGGCGCAGCAGGTCGTCCTCGGAGAACGGCTTGCCCAGGAACACATCCACACCCAGCGACAGCGCGTGGTTGCGGTGCTTGTCGGCCGTCCGCGAGGTGATCGCGATGATCGGCACGTTGGCGAAGTCGGCGTGCTCGCGCACGTTCTTCGTCAGGTCGAAGCCGTCCATGCGCGGCATCTCGATGTCCACCAGCATCACGTCGGGAATCACTTCCTGCATCTGCCGCAGGGCGTCCACGCCGTCCTTGGCCAGCATGACGTTGTAGCCTCGCGCGCATCAGCAGGGCGCTGCGTCACCTTGCGCACTGTCACCGAGTCGTCCACCACCATCACGGTGGCGGCCGTCTGCAGTTCGCTGGCACTGAAAGGTGGCGGCCTTGCCTGCCCAGCTGGCCGGCCACGCGAGCCAGCGGCCATTTGCACCGGGTTCAGGATCAGCACGATGTCACCGTTGCCCAGCACCGTGGCTCCCGCCACACCGGCTCAGACGGGCCAGCTGCGGGCCAATGCTGATGACCACCTCCTGGTTTGGGGCACCACGGCGTCCACGTGCAGGGAGCGATCCGCGTGGCGCCGGCACGCAGCACCACCACTGGGAGCCACACGCTGGGCGACCGGCTTCACGCCAGAGATCTCCAGCAGGCTACCCAGGAAGTAGAAGGGAACGCGTTCGCCGGCGACCTCCAGGCGCTGGGCCTGATAGGCCCTCGGTCAGCGCCTCGGGCTTCATCTGCACGATCTCGCTCGACCAGCGCGCTCTGGAACCGCGAAACTTGCCACCTTCGATTTCCAGCAGCACCACCTGCGTGACGGCCAGCGAGACCGGCAGGTGCACGGTGAAGCAGCTTACCCTTGCCCGTCGTGGAATCCCACGTCGATGCGACCGCCCAGACCCGCCACTTCGGCGCGCACCACGTCCATGCCCCACGCCCCGGCCCGGCCAGCGCCGTCACCCTGCTTGGCGGTAGAGAAGCCCGGTGCGAAGATCATCTGGGCCAGCTCACGCTCGGACGGCTGATGATCGGGCGATCAGGCCGCGTTCGCGTGCCCGTGCCTCGATGCGCGGATAGTCCAGGCCCCTGGCCATCGTCCAGGAAGCGCATGATGACTTTCGTTGCCATCCTGCGAGACCTCGATGGTCAGTTCCCCTGATGTCCGGCTTGCTGCTGGCGGCCCGCTTGGTGCGTTCCTCGATGCCATGGGCCACCGAGTTGCGCAGATGTGCTCGATGGGGCCGGCCATGCGGTCCAGCACGTTGCGATCGATCTCGGCCTGCCCCTGATCTCCAGGGTCACGCGCTTGTCGGTGTCCTGCCGGCCTGACGCACCACGCGGTAGAGGCGGTCGTTGATGGTCGAGAACCGCACCATCCGCACGCGCATCAGGCTCTGCTGCAGACTGCGGCTCACCTGCCCCTGCCGCGCCAGGTCCGCATAGCGGCATCCAGGGCGCGCAGCGCGTTCTGCTGCACGGTGGATACGTCGTTGACCGATTCGGCCAGCATCCGCGTCACTTCCTGGAAGCGGGCTGTAGCGGTCGAACTCCAGCGGGTCGAATTCCGTCTCGGTCTCTGTTGGAGTGGGCGATCTTGGCCTGGATCTGGTTGTCGGCCTGATCTCGATCTCGCGCAGCTGCAGGCGCAGGCGGTTGACGTTCCGGTCAGCTCGTTGATGGCGCCACGGATCAGACCCATCTCGCCGTCCAGACGCGCCCGGGCACAGCCACTCGCTGGCCTCGGCCACCATGCGGTCCAGCAGGTCGGCGCGCACGCGGATCACGTGCTGGGCCGCAGCAGCCGGGTTGGCCGCGCCACCCATCGACGGATCCAGAAGGGCGCCACCCGCCTTGGCCGCATCATGTGCATGGCCATCCGCAGCGGCCTGGGCGGCTGCCTGAGCAGCCTGCTGGCGTGCCAGGGCTCGCATTAGCGGCAACGGTGCCGCCGGGCCGAGCCTGCGGCGCAGCAGCAGCCTCGGGCGCCGTCTCCTGGGCCTTTTGGCAGCCTGGGCCGCGCAGGTCTGCTGCAGGGCCTTGGTCCGGCAGCCGCTGCTTTCGCCAGCTCGGGATGCAGCATCACCATGAGGCAGACACCGCCTGGTCGTAGCCGGCCAGCACCGCCTCGATGACCGACGGCTGCACCGGCGGCTGGGCCAGCGCATCCTCGACCTGGGTTTCCAGTTCGTGGATCATCTGACCGAAGCGCATGGCACCGGCCATCCGGGCGCTGCCCTTGATGGTGTGGAAGAGCCGCATCAGCGCGCCGGGCACCGAACCATCGGCCGGACGCTCGCGCCATTCGCGCAGGTTGTTGTCCACCTGCGGCATCAGCCCTCGGCTTCCTCGAAGAACACCGCCCAGGTCCGGATCGATCTCGTCGACCAGACCGCCAGCGGATCGCTCTTTTCCTCGGTCTCGCGCCGGCAGCCCCAGCACTCGGCCGCCTTTCAGCAGGTCCTCGCCGCGCATCTCGCGGCCGGACTTCGACTCGACCGCCGGTTTCGGCGGCTGGCTGTCGGCGTTGATCTCGACATCCCAGTTGGCCAGCAGCGCTTCCATGCGCGCGGTCGTCTCGGGGTCGGCCGCCGGCTCGATGCGCGAAGCAAATTCGGCCCAGCATCCGGTCGATGACGCCCAGCGCAGCCTGCATGCTGGCCTTCATGCCATCGGGCAGCGGCTTGGCCACTTCCGCGCTGCTTCACCAGCAGCTTTCCATGGCGGCGGCAATGCCGCGCACCTGACCAGCCCCCACGGACGCGACGTGCTCCACCAGGGTGTGCAGCGCACGAATCAGCGGCTCGGTGCGCGCAGCGCGTCGGAGGCATGCCAATCCTGCCAGTCCTCGTTCATCCGCATGCGGGCCTGCGTGGCCTCGGCATTGAAGATCTCGAAGAGTTCGGCATCCACCAGGCGCTCGCCGATGCGAACCATCGACCCTGGGCCTGGGCAGTGCACCTGGCGACCGGCGCAGGTGCGGACGGCGCGACAGGAGACTCGGGAACCACTGGTGCAACCGGCGCTGGCTGGCAGCCACGGCGCGGCGGGCACCGGCGTCTCGGCTACCGGTTTCACCTCATGGTCCAGCTGAACGGATCCGGACTACCGATTCGTCATCGAACTTGAAGGCGCCAAAGTCCAGCGTGCATCTTCCTGCGAAGGCTCGAAGGCACTTCGGCTGCAAACGACTTTCGTTTCCAACACCCAGTGAAGCGGCGCTGAAGTCGAACGGATCATGCGAAACCGGCGCAGCCTCGACCGGTTTCTCGACGGGCTTCCGGCCGGTCAGGGCTGACCCCATGTCCAGCAGCGGAATGTCGTCATCCTCGCCGAGATCAGCCGGCACCATGAAGGCATCGGCCAGATCCAGGTCGGCAGCATCCACATTGTTCAGCGCCAGCTCGTCACCGTTGGGCAGCCTCACCCAGCAGGGAATCGAAGTCCGCAGACTCGCCCGCCATGGCGTTGGACCAGGCATCCAGATCGGCCTGGTCGCTGAAGGCCTCGTCCTCTGTCCTCGTCCTGGGCCTCGCTATGCGCCGCGTTGCCCAGCAGGTCGTCCTGCCGACTTCCAAAGTCCTCATCCTGCAGGGAACCGCTGACGGACCGGATCGCTGTGCAGGGAAGCCAGATCGGCCACGGGCATGTCGGCCTGGCGATGGCTGGCGTCGTCCAGGAAGCCTTCCAGCGACTGGCGCAGATCGCCTTCGGGCATCGACCGGGAGACACTGGCAAAGTTGTGACTCTGCGAGAAACCGTCCACCATGAGGCAGTAGCGCACTGGCCGACAGGGCATCGTCCAGCGACGGCACCTCCAGCGTGGGCAGCTCTGGTGCATGCACCGGCATGGGCAGCGTGTCGGCCTCGCCTCCAGATCCAGCACGGGCAGCGTCTCGCCTCTTCGACAGCGCTGCGCCACCGGTGCCGGCGGAGCAACAGGCTTGGCAAGCGGCTGCGCCATCGACGGAGCGGCAGGCTGCGCAACCGGCGTGGAGACAGGCTGAACAACCGGTTGAGCAGCCGCCGGGGCAGCAGGTCAGCGCCGTCACAGCAGCTGGGCTTGTCGAGGGAATGCGTTGCAACGGGCCGTCAGCAGGCTGGCGTCCAGCACACGGCGCGGCGCGGCCTGCAGCTGCTCACACCAGCTGCGGAAGGCCAGTTAGACGTCCCGAATCAGCGCTCGAAGAGCGGCGTGCCATCCTCGTCCGGACAGCCAGTGGTTCATCATCTGCTCGAAGCGCCCAGGCGGCTTCGCCGAAGGCGTCCAGACCCACCATGCGGCTGGAGCCCTCAGCGTGGAAGCCACGGCGGATGGTGGTCATCGCCCGCGGTCGTCCGGTGCCCTTGCGCACTACGCCCAGGTTCTCGTCGATGGCATCCAGCACCTCGGCAGCTTCCAGCAGGAAGATCTCGTGCAGCTCGGCCTCATCGGCCGACAGCTCGACAGTGCCGTCCTCCAGCACGCCCTCGGGCAGGGGCCGGTTCAGCCACCCGGGCGCCACGTCGGCTCGCACGCTTTCCGGTGCCGTGAATGCCAGACCTTCGACGGCCGGCTGCGTGGCAGCCCTCAGCAACGGGCTCGCGACGGCATCGAAGGCCAGCGCGTCCCCGCCCTGTCATGGTCCTTCGAGGCTGGGCGCTCAGCGGCACTCGTGCCGTCGCCAGACCCGCAGCCGCGCGTCAGGCCAGCCGCTGCGACGGCCGCCTCGGAGCGGCTTCATGCGAAGCATCCGCGGCCTGTTCCGCCCCTGCCGATCCCTCGTCGGCAAACGAGCGAAGCAGTGCATTGGAATCGGCATCCGAGACAACCTCTTCCGGCGTTTCGGGAATGGAGGTGTCCTCGAACAGCATGCCGCGCTGCGCATCGAAGCGGGAAACGGCGGGCGCGCGATGCCGACTGCAGCATCGTCTCGACAAAGAATCCCACCGAACTCCAGACCATCAGCCAGGCGGGCGTGGCCAGTCATCGTTCAGCGTGACGCGGGCACGACGATGTCGTCAACCCGCTTGCTGATGGCACGGCAGGCCTGGGCCGCATCCCGGTACTCCCAGGACGGTCAGCACGGCGTCGTCTCCGGCCAGCAGCGGCTCCACCGTCTCCAGACGATTCACGCTGTTTCATCCCGGAAGTAGTCATCGTCCAGGGCCTGCTCGCAGGTGGACAGGTTGTGCTTCCGTTCATTGACGAAGGCCGCCTGCGTCATGCGCTCGAGGCCTGGGTTCGATAGCGCCACCAGCCAGCGGCAGCGGCGTGGGTCGAAGGCATCCGGCTGGCCAGCAGACTGCTGATGCGGGCAGCCAGCTCCTGCGCCCGGTCGTCATAGGCTGGATTGAGCGCAGTGCGCCCGCCAGCGCCTCTTCCATGAACAGCACGGCGGTGGCCACCTCGATGGCTAGCGCATCTCGCGCGTCCGGCCCGTGCTGTCCAGCCAGCGCCGCCGGCATGGTGGCCAGCGTCTGCCCAGCATGCCCAGACCGGCGTAATGGGTCTTGGCCAGCGCCTCGTTCAGATGCCCAACAGCCTCGGACGAAAGGTAGGCTCTCGGCCTGCGTGCCGCCCGCCAGCTTCTCCCCAGGTGCGATGCACCAGCACCAGCGCCTCGCGGGCGATGCGGATGGTCTCCGGATCGCCAGGCCATGCGGCGACGCTCGTAGTCGGCCGGCACCAGGCTGACAGATGGAAGTGACGCTTGACCCTCCACGACGGCCGAGCCGCCTGCGGCCTGCGCCAGGATGATCAGCAGTTCTCGATGAACTGCGGCGGCACGTCGGACTGGCCGGTAAACAGGTGGCGGTTCTGGATGTTGATGCGACCAACCGCACGACGGGTGGCCAGATCGACCTTCAGCGCGCTCGTGCTTGAGGCCGTCGAGCAAGGGCGCATGACAGCCAGTAGAAGAGCCGTGCCCCCACATGCGGCTGATTGCGCAGCATGCGCCCATGGACTCGTGCAGGCTAGTCGATGGCCGCCACGATGTCTCGCCGCGAATCAGCGCCGGCAGCGCACGCTCGAAAGCCGCGTGCGGCCGACTTCGCCCGCTCTTCGCGGTCCGGCGCGTCGGAGATCATGGCGGCGCACCGAGGTCGGCAGCGCACGATCCAGATCCACGTCGAAGAGCGCGGGCCGGATCGGGCTGGACGGCCTTCGCAGGCCCACCAGATCACGGTAGTACGGATACAGGACCAGCACTGGAAATTGACGCCGCTGACCTCGTATGTCCTCCAGATATTCCGTGATGGCGCGCATCACCGTCTTGAGGGACATCGATGCTCGATCGTCGGTTTCCAGCACGCCGTCCTCAGGCCGAGATCACATGCTCGGCTTCTTCGGTCAGCAGTGCCACACTGAAATGCCGGCAGACCGCAGCGCACCATGAGTCTGATGCAGGTGCAGGCGTGCGCTGATGGCGTCCTGGTCTGCGCAGGGTTGGCCCGCAGCTCGTCCAGCGCATGCGCGACGTGCCGCAGCGACTCGAATCTCTGCACGAACCAGGACAGAGTCATCATATCGATATTGTTGCCGTGTTCCACCCGTCACCCTCTTCGACTGATTGGATCGCAGCCGGACCATCCGGAGATGCGCTCCACCCCTGAAACTCACCCCACCCGGAAGCGGGCCACTGAATTCTTGAGTTCCCTGTGCCAGCTCGGACAGCTGCAGAATGGACCCCGCCGTCTGCTGCGTGCCCTCGCTGGTCTGGCTGTTGACCAGCAGAATGCGCTCGGATGCCCGCGCCACCGACGGCGCCGAAGCCGCCTGGTTCCTCGGTCGTGCGGGAAATCCGCATGATCAGGTCCGCAGTCCCTGCGACACCCGGTCGATGCCGATCAGCGCCATGCCGGCCTCATCGGACAGTTTGGCACCGCGCACCACACCCTGCGTGCTGCAGTCCATGCTCGCCACCGCATCGTGCGTGTCGGTCTGAATGGCCTTCGACCAGGGCCGAGATCTGGCGCGCAGTGGCCTCGGCCGAGCGTTCGGCCAGCCGCCGCACCTCTTCCCGGCAACCACGGTAAAGCCGCGACCTGCCTCACCCGCCGATGCCGCCTGAATGGCAGCGTTCAGCGCCAGCACGCTGGTCTTTCGGCTAATGTTGAAATCAGCTCGACGATCTCGCCGATCTCCTGACTGGACTCACCCAGACGCTTGATGCGGCTTAGCGGTGTCCTGAATCTGCTCGCGGATGCCGCCCATGCCGGCGATGGCGTTCTCGCACGGCATCACGACCGCGGCTGGCTCGCCGACAGCGACTGGCGTGCCACCCGGCCGACTCGGAAGCAGAAGTAGACACCTCGCTTGATCTGCGCGCATGTTCAGGACAGCCTCACCGGTCTCGCGAATCTCGCGCGATTGCTGCTCACTGACAGCCTGCAGGTGCGAAGCCGTGACCTGCGCACTGGCCGACGCCTCGGCCACGGCCGCGGCGGTACGGGTTGATTCGGCCCACCAGGCTGCGCAGCAGCTCGACCGTGTAGTTGATCGAGTCGGCAATGGCGCCTGTGATGTCAGTCCAGACACCGTGGCCTCGCACGGTCAGGTCACCGTCGGCCACAGTTCTGCAGTTCGTTCATCAGGCGCAGAATGGCGCCTGGTCTCTGGCTCGTTGATGCGGCTGGCTTCCTGCTCAAGTCGTTCGGCCTCCAAACCGCTTGTCGATGGATCGGTCTGCCTGATCTTGAGGTCGCTCAGTAGGCCTTGTGCCAGCAGCAGCGGAAAGTACCGCTGCCGACGCAGCTGCCAGAATGGCCCACTGCATCGAGTTCTGCGAACTGCGCTGCTCGATGAGACGTGCCCGCAGCGCGTGGCTGCGCCCATCAGCCCATCACTCTTTCTTGAAATACATCCAGACCGGCATGACGCGCCTGCGCCAGTGCGGCAGCGCCTTCTGCGCATCCAGCGCAAGCCGGACAAACTTTGCGCCAGGCATTGTTCTGCGGCAGGCCTACTGCGCCTCGGTGTTTCTCAGCGGGCGATGTTGCGGCTCGGCGTCGCCATCGAGCGCCGTCTCGCGTGTCACGGCAAAGCTTCGATGGCGTCGGCCAGCGACACGGCATCACGACTGTCAAACTGGCTGCTGCCGTGACATGCGGATGATCCTCGCCCACAATGGTGCGCACTTCGCACTCAGGCGAGAGAACAGCAGCAGGTCGGGCGCGTTCTCGGCGCCGTCACGAATATTGGCTCGTGCGGCACGCTGCGAAGCGGACAGTTCACGCTCCAGCGCAGCCACTCTGTTGACCAGGCTCGTCAGCGCACCAGCACATCCTGCTGTCTCAATCAGGGCTCTTGACCGAAGGAGATATCTCATCCCAGGCCTTGCCGAAGCGCTGCTCTTCCGTCCGGTAGCTTTCCGGCAGGGGCGAGACCCGCAGGCGATCCACCTCGCCGCCCCTTTCAGCGCCTTGACGGCATCCGACAGGAAGGCCTCAGCTGCTCTTGAGCTGATCATAGCTTCCTCGTTGCCCCTGCACCGCCATGTTGGCCGCCTTGGCCAGGCGCTGCGAGTGCATCAACGCATCGCCCACCACTTCGTTCTGCAGGGCATTGACACGGTCGGACTCGACGTTCGTAGGCGCTGATCGCAATGGCCACACCGACGGTGATGGCCAGCGCCCCAGCAGGATGATCGATTGCCACGTCAGGCTGAGCCTGCCCAGCAGCGGGTGGTGCACACGCGCACGCGCCGGGGATGCAGCGGCAGCCTGCCTGCCGGATGCCTTCCGGCGGCCGCAGGTGCAGGCGACGGGGACGGCAGGGCTGCGCCCCGCCCGTCGATCCCCTGCAACGAAGACAATGCCGACGACTGCCCTATTCCTCTTTCTGCGCCTCGGGTCAGCGACCCACCATCAGGAACGACGACGACGACACCAGCTTGACAGGCTGAGCCGACGCCACGTCTGCCCCTTCTGCGTCACGGAACTGCTCGGACAGCCAGGGGCTTGTCGAAAGTCTGTTTCTCTGGAACCGGCGTCATGGCTGCTACGTTGCGCAGGCCCAGCATCCGGCTCACCACCAGCGTGGCGTTTGAAGGTCGCGGCGAGCAGCGTGAGCAGGCGCGATTCCTTTGGACACGCGGTGTGAAGTTGCCGCCCGCGAACGGGCCGATCCACCACCGTGAAGCAGCGCACCGCGCACGTTCACCACGCCCAGGAACCAGTCCCGCGTCAGCGGAACCCTGCACGATCGAAGTGGACGTATCGACACGATCTCGCCGGCCTCAGCCAGCCTCGATCAGGTAGCGATCCTCCGATCATCAGCGCCAGATGCGATGCTGCAGCGCCGTTGTCCCCCTCTCTGCCGCATCCTTCTGCCGCACCCTGCATGGGTGGGGTTGGCGGCAGCCTTGGCGACTGACCGGCTTCCTGGCCCAGGGTCCGATGGCACTCTGGCGTCACCGCTCCAGGGCCAGGTCAGCGATCTTGACAGCAGCAGCCTCCGGCTCGACCGGCTTTCGACCAGGTAGTCACGCGCCCTTGGCGCAGACCCCAGATACGTGTCGCCTCGGCGTTCTTGCTGGTGCACAGGATCACATGCACGTCCCTTCATCGCCGGATCCCGGGCGATGGCACGTGGCCTCGAAGCCGCCTTGCTGGGCATCACCACGTCCATGATGACGATGGAGGTCGTTCGGCCTGCACCCTCTCCAGCGCTTCATCACCGTTTCGGCCGTGATCACTTCATGCCTTCCCTTCACCAGCAGCGAGGCACGAAAAGCGCTCGGTGGGCGAATCGTCAACGATCAGGATCTTGCGCGCAGTCTGTGCATTCACGCTGCTCTCCGCCACTCGTTCGGCAGTCGCCCGCTGCAGCCAGCTCCCTGATCGCGCGACGGCTGTCGCACACGCACCTGAGCAGGCTGTCTCTTCGTGAAGGGCTTGGTCAGATACTCTTCAGACCTCACCAGGCGACCGCGCGTACGGTCAAAGAGACCATCCTTGCTGCGAGAGCATGATGACCGGGTGTCTTGAAAACGCGGACTCTTCTTGATCAGCGCACAGGTCTGATCATCCGTCCAGTCGCGGCATCAGCATCGTCGCAGAAGACGATGTCCGGCCCGTGGTCGGACAGCTCGGCCAGCGCATCGAAACCGCTCTCGGCCAGCACGACCACGCAGCCAGCCTGTTTCAGAAAGATCTCCGCACTCCGGCGAATGGTGTTGCTGCTCGTCGATCACCATGCGACCGTCAGTCCGGCGATGCTTTGGGTGCCGCCTCATTTCCGCCCTCAAGTCCAGCTTGATACCGATGTGAGCGCCGCTGCATCGCCCTTTCGGAAAGCCGGGCACGCTGACTCCAGGCATTCCCGCATCGGTCACTTCCGCGTATTAAAAGGGAAAGCACGCCTCCGCCCCCTCATCTCCGACGAGCCCAGCAAGCAGTGCCGGACCATCGGTTGGCGGCTGTGGCGCGCCGTGGCACGAACTTCGCTCCGCATCGGCGGGGCAGAAGACAGGACACGGCACGGCTGGCTCCGTGATGATCAGGCATGCTGGAACGGAGCTGCCTGGCTCCGCGGATCCGCCTGCTTCTGCGCTGGCGGGGTGGCGGCCGGAGGCTGATGTTTAGCATGCCCTGTTCATCCCCAGCCGCCGTCATCCTCGCCCGCCATCATTCATGCGGAGACCGCCATGCTTCCCGCCCTTCCCGACCACCCGGAAAGACAGGCCCGCCGCGCCCTCATCCGCGGGGTCTATGCCATCACCGCCGACGAAGGGACACAGCACGTCTGCTGGCTGCCGACGTGGAGGCTGCGCTCTCAGGCGGCATCCGCATCCTGCAGTACCGCAACAAGCATGCCGACAGCGGCGCTGAAGCGGCAGCAGCTGGAAGCCCTGAAAAGGCGTCGTGCAAAGCGGCCATCAGGTAGCTGCTGATCGTCAACGACAACTGGCGGCTAGCGCCGAGCTGGCAGTCATAGGCCCATTCATCGCGAGTGAGGATGACGGCGATATCGAGGAGGCCCGGGCGCTGGGGCCCGGTCGCTGATCGGTGGCGTCGCTGCATGCCAGCGCGGAGCGGGCCCGGGCACTGTGCACCGGTGGCCGACCATCTGGCGTTCGGGGCGCTCTGCGTCGGGCACGAGCGCTGGCGCGCCCCGCCCCGCTGTCGGTCTTTCGGGAGGTGCAGGCGCTGTCTCTGCGCGCGCCGCTGGTGGGCATCGGCGGCATCGATGCCGACAACATCGGTTTCGGTGCTGGCTGCCGGGGCCGATGCTGCCGCCGTCATCGGCGCGCTCGTTCCGGCAGGGGATATGCAGGGCAGCGCAGCGGCTCGGTGGCCGCGCAGCCCGCTGATCACCAGGGTTTCAGCGGCAGCACGTCCAGCACGCGGCGCGTCCTTGCGATCCACTCAGCACGGCGGCGTCGCTCTCGCCCTCAGCGGCAGGTACCCTGCCCGGCGTCGGTGCCGGCCCTCTTCAGTGCGCATCCAGCACGGCCTGGTCATCCGGACTGAGCTCCCCGAGCGCTTTCAGGTCCAGCGCCCGCGTGCCTTCACGGTTTCCTCTCTGGTTTTCCAGGGGGCTCGTACCACTGCGGAAGTGCTGCAGATCACGACCGCCAAAGGCCGATTCCATCGCACGTCCTGGCGCAGCTTCTGGTCGAGCAGGCGGCTCTATCGCCGACCATCGGGACCGAAACCAGTCCCGTTGTGCCAGCGGGTTGCTGGCAGCGGCCTGCAGGTCTCGGCCCGCAGGTCGGCATGCGAGGCACCCTCAGCGGTCCTTCACGAAGACCAGATATGCGGCGCCCTGCTTCGACCGTGTGGCATCATAGCCCAGGGCCAGCAGCTGCACCAGGCCGATCAGCGCCAGGTCCATCGGCAGGCTCTTCTTGCGCGGTCAAAGACCATGAAGGTCATGATGGGCCCACCAGGCTCACGTCCACCGCAGCAGCAGCACCAGGATGGTGCCCACGCCGGCCAGCCGCCAGGGGTCCGGCATACCAGTACTCGGTAGACGACGAATAGCACCAGGCTGGCAATGGCCAGCGAGATGCCCAGGTGGCAGCCCGCTGCACGGAATCGTACCCGCAGGGCATCACCGCGCCAGCCGTCACGCCACGGCAGTTTCCTGCGATGGGGTTGCGGAAGTCGCTGCGTGAGCTTCAGTCGTGCCATGGTCAGCCAGTCTCAGGCTGCATCTTGAACACGGCGGGCAAGGCTAATCCCCGGGGTGCAGACGGCAGCGCCGGGCGGACGGACGGCCATTGGCAGCGGCTGTCGTCCGGAGGCTGGCGTAGGGCGCAACAGAGGTGAAAGGGGAAGCCGGTGCAGCAGGTGCGCAGGCGGAAGCCGGGGTAACGAGGACGGCAGGTGCCACGAGAGCCACCGAAAGCTGGATAATCCGCCCCTGGGGTGCAGACAGGTCACCGATGACCAGCACGTCGCCGGTCTGCAGGATGCGCGGCTGGAAACGCCTGGCCCAGGTCTCGATCTCGCGGGCAATCAGCTCGCGGTCGGAGGGCTTGAGATGCGTGATGTGTATCTGGGGATCGACACACAGCCGAGCCAGCTCTTCGGAAAGCTGGATGGGGTACAGATGCTTGGCGGTGACGGCCAGGTCCCGCTCGCGGTTGGCAAAGGCCGTTTTCAGGATGAGATGGTCCGAAAATGCCATTGACGGGTACAGCCAGATTCCTCGGTGGGCAGCGTGTCGCCCAATAGACGAGGCTGCCGGCCGCTGCTGATGTGAAAGCCCGGCCGGCACGGTGTGGTTGGCGGTGATGGGTCGGACAGGTGCGGCTGCCGATCTGTACGGGATGGCCCACCCAGCGGGCTGCAGACCATCCACGGCCGCTCGAGTGCGGGATCCGGTGAAGTCGGGCCAGATGACCCAGCTGAAGATGCTGGTCTTCAATGCCTGGATGGTCTCGCAGGGCATGGACGACGACGGGACCTCCCGACTGCTGCCCACGGTGATCGGCATCAGCGGCAGTGCGCAGATGTGGTCAAGGGTGGGAGGGTCGAGAAAAGACGTGGTCGATGCGGCGCACGTCCTCGACAGATGGGTCCTCGACGCGGTGCCGGCATCGACCAGGATGTCGTCGACGAGGAAGGATGATGTGCGAGCCGGAGCGCCCCGCCTACCTGCCGTCTCGGCGTGCCACTGAGTCCACCGCTGCAGCCGAGGATATGGAGCGCATGGATCGCATTAGAGCACTGCCGTGCCCGACTGACACCCTGTTGACATAACGTTTCGGACAAAATCACACGCACCCTTTCGGTCCCGCTCCGGAACGTCTGCTCTCACCCAACGGCATCATCTCGACACGGATCACCTGGCGGGCCGTCATTCGCCCAGCCAGCACGGCAGCCGTAGCGTTTGCGAGCGCTTCAGCCGGGCGGCCAGGTTCACGGCATCGCCAATGGCGGTGTAAGCGCGCAGCTGGGAGCCCGACTGTCCTCGACGCGGCAGTGCCGGAGCTGATGCCGATGCCGATGACCAGCGGGGCAGACCGCGCGTCGCGAAGTCACGGCTCAGTTCCTCGGCGGCATCCTGCATGGCAAGTAGCGGCGACGACGGCGTGGCTTTCCTGCTCCAGGTCATCGACCGGTGCGCCCCAGAAGGCCAGGATGGCATCGCCCATGTACTTTGTCGACGGTGCCCCTGACGCTGATGGATGACTCTTCGGTCATCCGGGCTCGTAGCGTTCAGGTATTCACGCAGGACCTGCGGGTCCATTGATGTCAACTGCGCGAAGCCCCGGATGTCGGCAACAGGATGGTGAGCCGCTTGTTCTGGCCTCCATGGGATAGGCCGAGGGCTCGCGGGCCATGCGCTGCACCAGCTTGGGCGAGACGTACTGGCCAAAGAGCCACGACAGCGCTGGCGGGCCTTGCTCGATGAAAATGGCCGGTGGCCAGGTTGAGGATGGCGATCAACATCGGCCACCATGGGCGCAGCTACCGGGTGATCCAGTCCAGCACGCCGAACATGAGGGGCGTTGGCGGACTGCAGCACCAGCAGCAGCGCCGCGGCCAGCAGCACGATGCCGGCTGCCCCAGCCGGGTGCGCTGACGAGCGCCGCGCCCCGCCACCAGCAGCGTGATGAAAGAGACCGTCAGCTCGGCGTGCCAGGGCACACGTAAGGCATGTGCCCGGCCAGCGCCAGCAAATGAGCGTGGCCTGCACTTCCACGCCCGGCGTGTCGATGCTGGAGCCGCGGTGGTGTGCCGGTCACCGATGCCGAGGCAAGCGCGCACCAGACGATGCGATCCCCGAAAGCGCGATCCACCCCGGCCTCGATGACATCGGTGGCGGAGATGTACTCGAAGCGACCGCCTGCGGGCCAGCCTGGCCGGCGAAGGGGACACGCGCGCGTCAGGTCGCTGCCAGCGGCAGTCGGGTCTGGGCATCCAGTGACAGCAGCTGCTCCCGTCCAGGGCGATGGGCGGTTGCCGTAGACGCGCAGTACGGCGCAGCGCCAGCGATTCGTGAACCTGGCCATTGAAGAGCGTGAGCACTGGACGGAACGCACCACGCCGTCGTCGTCGAGCTGGGCGTTGTAGAAACCGCTGCTGCGCGCGGCGTCGCTGAGAGCGCTCCTGGTTGACCCCTGAAAGCCATCCCACTGCGGCAGCAGCCAGCCATCGAAGCTCCCCTCGAAGACGAGGACGGCAGACGTCCGATGCGGCGGGCGCGGCCTGACGAGAGGCATAGTCGTAGCACCACCGGCCGGCTGCGGATGGCCTCGGCACAGCAGAGATCGCCCGGCCGGCTCGCTGGCGAACACGATGTCGAAGCCCCAGCACGCGGGCCTGCCCTTCATCGACGATGCGCTCTGACCAGCCCGGGCCAGTCCGGCGCGGCCAGGTCCAGCGCCCCTGCTCCTGCAGGCTCTTCTGTCGATACGACGATGAGCACCCGGGCTCGACCCGGCGGCTGCCAGCGCAGCCGATGATCCGGTTCAGGACGGTCGAAGGTCTGCAGGCCCGGCGTGGGCATAGGCCCCAGCAGCACCAGGATGGCCATGCCCGTGATGGCCAGCGGCGGTGGCCCACAGCCGGAACAGCGCAACAGCGCATGCACCGACTGCAGCAGGCGGTTCATCGCGCGCCCCTCGACGGGAGGCTGGCCATCCGCCGGGGACCGGGTTGAACTGGATGATGGTGCCGCGTCAGCTCGATCAGGATCATGCTGCGCAACGTGCGCCCAAGACCGATCGATTCGCCGTTGACCATCGGATAGGCACTGCCCTCGACAGCGTCAGGAAGAAGTTGCCGCTGCGGATTGGTGACGACCGCCACGCCTGTCCGCAGCCGTGCGGATGCTGACGATGGGGCGGTCACCGATCAGAAGCCGCCCGGCGTCATGCCCGCCCAGAAAGCGCAGCGAGACGCCCTGAAGTCGGCAGGAGTCGATCCAGCGTCGGCCGCCCCTGGGCATGCGGCGGCGCATGGGCAATAGCGGGCGGCAGCGAGCCTGCCCCTGCATCGCGTGGGCGGCGGTCGCGGGCACGGCTGAAGTCTTCGATGAAGCTGGCCTGCCTGCCCTCTTCCCGGGTGCGGGGCGGCAGGGAGAGGAAAAAGATGCCTGTGGTTGTAGCGAGGGCTGGTTGTTGCGAGCGGACAAGGGTGGCAGTCTGCCGCACCCGAGGCGGCTCCGAGGGAGTACCACTCAGCGAGGATGCGCCGCCCCGCCGTGAGTCCGGAGTGCCAGACGGCGGCAAGGCGACGGATCGACCGGCGGCAGGGAGGTCGAGGGCTCGCGTCCCGGCGTCTGGGAAAAGAGTCCGGCGCCAGCCTGTCCAGCAGGAAGATCGTGTCGCCCATGGAAAGCGGCGGAAGGCGTCGGAGCGGGGCGTCCGAGACGACGCGTCGTGTCCTGACGCATCGGGGCTGGGCGTCGCGGACGGCGCTCTGTTCCAGGCATCCGTTGGGTACACGGCCGGCACGTCGATAACGGGGCGATAGATACTCGATGGCAATGCAGTCGCCGTCGTTGAGCAATGCGCGCGCCACAGGGCGCCGTTGACCAGGGTGCCGTTGCGGCTGCCCAGATCCTGGATCACCACGTCCCGCTGGCCAGCCAGCGGCACGGCGTGCTCGCCCGAGACGGTCAGGTCATCGAGCACCAGGGTATTGGTGGCACGCCGGCCAATGACCGTGCGTGTCCGCGTCAGCTAACAGGTACGCAGCGGCTGGCCGGCCGCCGACAGCAGAGCTGCGTACTGCCGCCTTGCTGCGCATTTCCCGTCCTGGTGATCGGTGCCCATCAGCATCCCTCGACCCCTGGGAGCCCTGGGCAGAAAAGACCGTCGACGCTCCCGGCAGCGACCGAGCGACCGGGAGGCGGAAGGGAAAGGGTGCCGGAGCGCCAGCGGCCGGCACCATGGGCCCGACGGCGAGCCCTCGAGCACCTTCTCAGCAGGGCGCCCCATTTCGACGGGTCAGGTCGCGGGATGCCGCAGGCTTCCATCACTTCCAGCTTTAGGCGTCGGCCGTGTCGGCACCACCGAGATGAGCGCACCGGCGTGGCCCATGCGCTTGCTCCGGAGGCGCGGTGACGCCGGCGATGAAGCCGACCACCGGCTTTTCTGGCGTCCTGGCGCAGCGCGCGGCGTTCACCTCGTCCGTCCGCTGATCTCGCCGATCCGCGATGACGGCGTCGGTGTCGGGATCGTCGTTGAACATCGCGCACGTCGATGTGCTTCAGGCTGCTGATGGTCGCCCCGATGCTCGACGGCGGGACTGGCCCAGGCCCAGGTCGGTGACCTGTGCGACGGCCTCATAGGTCAGCGTGCCGAACGCGACACGATGCCGATGCGGCCTTGCGGTGGATGTGACCCGGCATGATGCCGATGCTTCAGCTCGTCAGGGCGTGATGACGCCCGCAGTTGGGGCCCAGCAGCAGCGTCTTCGCTGGCCTTGCGCATCTTGTCACGCACGACCAGCATAACACGCACGGGGATGCCCTCGGTGATGCAGTAGATGACCAGATCCAGGTCGGCATCGACCGCTTCCCAGATGGCGTCGGCAGCGCCTGCCGGCGGCACGTAGATGACGGAGACGGTGCACCGGTCTCGCCTTGGCTTCTTCACCGAGCCGTAGATGGGAATGCCTCGAAACTCGCCCGGTACGCTTGATTGACGCCTGCCACAGCTGAGTTCTTGCCATTGGCATAGTCCCGCACATGCGCGTATGGAACTGGCCGGTCTTGCCGGTGATGCCCTGGGTGATGACCTGGTGTCCTTGTTGATCAGAATCGACATTGCGATTGTCCTCGAAGTTCAGGGCTGTTGTTTAGTTTTACGGCTGCTGCGGCAACCACCTGGCGCGCGGCGTCGGCCATCGTGTTGCCGCGATGATCGGCAGGCCGGAGTCGGCCAGCATCTGCTTGCCCAGCTCTTCATTGGTGCCTTCATGCCACCACCAGCGGCACGCTCAGATTGACAGGCCTTGCTGGCGGCGATGACGCCGGCTGCGATGGTGTCGCAACGCATGATGCCGCGGAAGATGTTGACCAGGATGGCCTGACACCCTTGTTCTTCGCAGCATGAGCTTGAAGGCCCCGGTGACCTTCTCGGCCGTGGCGCCACCGCCACGTCCAGGAAGTTGGCCGGCGAGCCGCCGAACAGCTTGATGGTGTCCATGATGGCCATGGCCAGACCGGCACCGTTGACCAGGCAGCCGATGTTGCCGTCGAGCTGGATGTAGGCCAGATCGAACTTCGAGGCTTCCACTCGGCCGGGTCTTCCTCGTCCAGGTCGCGCATCTCGACGATGTCGGCGTGGCGGAACAGGGTTGGAATCGAAAGTGAGCTTGGCGTCGAGCGCGATGACGTCGCCCGAGCCGGTGAGGATCAGCGGGTTGATCTCGGCCAGAGATATCGGTCTCGGGAAGGGTTGCCTTGTACAGACCCCTGCAGCACCTGACGGGCCTTGGGCAGGCTGGCGGCCGATGCCGATGCGGGTGGCCAGATCATCGACCTCCGCGTCGGTGAGGCCCTGGGCCACGCCGCAGAAGACCTTTGGGATTTCTCGCGGCGTCTTGGCAGCCACTTCCTCGATGTCCATGCCACCTTCGCTGGAGGCCATGACGCAGATCTTCTGGGATTAGCGGTCGATGACGATACCGACGTAGAGTTCTTTTCTTGATGTCGGCGCCTTCCTCGATCAGCAGCTGGCGGACCTTCCTGTCCTTCCGCCGGTCTGGTGGTGACCATCTGCATGCCGAGGATGGAAGTGGCGTGACGGACTTCTGATCCAGCGAACGGGCCAGCGGACGCCGCCGCCTTGCCGCGGCCACTGGCGTGGATCTGGGCGCCTGACGATCCAGACGGGGCCGCCCAGCTGCTCGGCCGCTCGACCGGCTTCTTCGACATTGAAGCATGGAATACCCGGGGCACCGTTACACCATAGCGCTTCAGGATTTCTTTGCCTTGATACTCGTGGATTTTCGCGGTGATCTCGGTTTGGGATCCACATGCCGCGTTGATGCGCTATCACAGCGGTCATGGCGATTAACCCGAGAAAACGCGCCACGTAGGCCCGTCGCACCAGCGAATAAGGGAATACCGGATATAGGAATGCGAATATGAATTCGGTGCGTCTCTGAGTCGGCATCGAATGCCGACGAATCATCATCCTCGTCGGGCGCATCAACAATGCGGGCACGACGGTACACGATGCCCGGTGCAAACCCCCGCGCCCCACCAGGAAGCGATATTGCCGGGCCTTTTCCTTCAGGCTGCGTGCTTCCGAAACGGCGCTGCCAGACGGCCTGGGCACGGCCCTCGTCCTCGGCCAGCGGCTGCAGCACGTTGGAAATGAGGTTTTCATCCAGCCCCTTGCGCTGCAGGTCCTGCGACAGGCGGGCGCGACCGAAAGCGCTCTGCCCCTGCTTTTCGCACCAGGGATTCGCCATGCGCCGATCGGACAGCAGCTCATGCCCTCCAGTTCGTCCAGAACCGATCTGACCAGTTCAGGTGACGGAGCACGAGACGCCGGATTGTCACCCTCTGCACCCTCGAACGAGGTGGCACCACCCGGGCACCGAATGAGCGGTCGAACGACTCGTCGAGGCACCGGTGAGCCTTTCGTAGTCACCTGGGCCCCTCGCCTGCCGCCAGCACGCCGGCGGCGGCGAACAGGCGCGAGGCGTGAGCAGCCTGCGCGTGAGCTCGGCCCGCTAGGCCTCACGCCGGGCCAGCAGGGCAATGGCCCCGCCGCTTGAGCGCGCGCTGCGCTGGGCCGACTGATCCCGTCGGCCCGCACCAGCGCCTGAAGATCACGAAAGCTCATGCTGCCCCGCCTCGCTTCACGGCCCTCACTCGGCGTCCTTGTTCCTGGCGATGCGCGGACGACGCCCCTCGCCGCTGGCTCTCGCGCCCTGGCATCGACGACAGGTTGCGGTGCCTCGCCACGGGTGGAGACACCAGACAGCCTCACGGATGCGGTTCTCGATCTCCAGCGCCAGCTCGGGCTTTCTCGCGCAGGTATTCGCGGGCGTTGTCCTTGCCCTGACCGATGCGTTCGCCGTTGTAGCTGTACCCAGGCACCGCTCTTTTCCACGAAGCCATGGGTGACGCCCAGGTCGAGGATCTCACCTCACGCGAGGTGCCTCGCCATAGAGGATGTCGAACTCCGGCGCTCTTGAACGAGGCGAGACCTTGTTCTTTGACGACCTGACGCGGGTCTCGTTGCCGATGATCTCGTCGCCCTTCTTGATGGAACCGGTGCGGCGGATGTCCAGACGCGCGGAGGCGTAGAACTTGAGCGCGTTGCCGGTGAGTAGTCTCGCTGCTGAACATGAGCGCCGATCTTCATCCGGATCTGGTTGATGAAGATGACCAGCGTGTTGGTGCGCTGGATGGAGCCGGTGAGCTTGCGCAGCGCCTGGCTCATCAGACGGGCCTGCAGGCCGCAAAGCACGGCCCATGTCGCCCTCGATCTCGGCGCGCGGCGTGAGCGCAGCCACGAGCCGACCAGCAGATCGACCGAGCCGGAAACACGACCAGCGCATCGCAGATCTCCAGGCCTGCTCGCCGGTGTCGGGCTGGGAGATGAGCAGTTCGGCAGGCACAGCCCAGCTTGGCGGCGTACTGCACGTCAGTGCGTGCTCGGCATCGATGAAGGCGCAGGTGCCACCCAGCTTCTGCATCTCGGCAATGACCTGCAGTGTGAGGGTGGTCTCTGCCGGAAGACTCCAGCCCGTAGATCTCGACGACGCTGCCGCGGCAGGCCGCCAACGCCCAGGGCGATGTCCAGCCCCAGCGAACCGGTGGAGACCACTTCGATGTCCGGGGCGACTTCGCCGTCGGCCATGCGCATGACCGAACCCTTTACCGAACTGCTTTCGATTTGTGCCAGAGCGGCAGCCAGTGCCTGGCCTTCTGCGCGTGCTCGTCGTCCATGACGGATGTCCTAGGAGGAGATTGAAGCAGCCTGATTGAGACACCAGACCACTGTACATAACTCAGTCGTCTGACCTCGGCCCGGATGATGGAAGCTGTATCAGGCGAATGAATCGGCCAGATGTACGATACGCACGCGGCTACATGGCAGAGCGCAGCCGCAGCGCGTGAGCTCGGAACGTTGTGCAGCGCACACAGCCTGCCCGTTCTGCGCCGTGGACGGGCCTGCGGGAGTATCGTACCGCATCTCCGCGGCATTCCAGTGCGGGTCACCACGCAGGCTAGCTCACCGCTGATCTCGCAGGCCCCGGCGATACCCGGGCATTATTCGATATATGAGTGAGTATTGACTTCATGACAAGACTGATTGCAGACCTTCTGGTGGAAACACTGTCCGATGCGGGTGTACAGCGCATCTGGGGCGTGACGGGCGACAGCCCTGAACGGCATCAACGACAGCCTGCGGCGCTTCAAGCGCATCGAGTGGGTGCCGGTTCGCCATGAGGAACGGCAGCCTTTCGCGGCCGGTGCCGAAAGCCGCCGTGACCGGCAAGCTGGCCAGTGTGCCGGCAGCTGCGGTCCGGGCAACATGCACCTCATCAACGGTCTGTACGACTGCTGGCGCAACCGGGTGCCGGTCCTGGCCATCGCCGCGCACATCCCTCCACCGAGATCGGCCTGGGCTACTTCCAGGAGACCCACCCGCAGAGCGATGTTCCGCGAATGCGCTGATTTCGTGAGCTGGTCTCCAACCGGCCCAGATGCCCGAGATCCTCTACCGGGCCATGAACACGGCCATCGGCGCAGGGTGGTGGCTGTCCTGGTGCTGCCGGGCGACGTGGCGCTGTCAGGCACCGGCCGCGTCACCCCGGCATTGGGTAGCGGAACAGCCGCAGCGAATAGCGCCCACCTCCACCGAGATCGATCGGCTGGTCGGGCTGCTGAACCAGGCTAAGGCGCGCCCGCCATCCTGGCGGGGGCGGGTTGCGCCGGCGCACACACCGAGCTGGTGTCCGTGGCCAAGGCCCCGAAGGCGCCGATCGTGCACGACGCTGCGCGGCAAGGAATACGTCGAATACGATAACCCGTATGACGTGGGCATGACCGGGCTGATCGGCTTCTCGTCGGGCTATCACACGCTGATGAGCGCCGACGCCGTGCTGATGCTGAGCACAAGTTTCCCCTATCGCGCCTTTCTATCCCAAGGAAGCCACGATGATCCAGGTGGACCGCGTGATCCCACGGCGCTGGGGCGGCACACCACGCTGAGCCTGGGCATCGCAGCCGACGTGCGCGAGACGCTCTCAGCCCCTGCTGCCCCAGCTGGCCGAGCGTTCGGACGCGACACCTTCCTGAACCGGGCGCTGATCATTACCACAAGGCACGCGCCGGCCTGGATGAGCTGGCCCAGCCCGCCCCAGCTGGCAAGCCGGTGCACCCGCAGCACCTGATGCGGCTGGTCAGCGAGCTGGCGGCCGAGGATGCCGTATTCACGGCCGACGTGGGCACGCCGACGGTGTGGGCTGCCCGCTACCTGAAGATGAACGGCCGGCGCCGGCTGCCGGGTTCGTTCAATCACGGCTCGATGGCCAATGCCAGCTGCAGGCGCTGGGTGCGCAGGCACCAGCCCAACCGACAGGTGATCTCGCTGTCGGGGATGGCGGCTCACGATGATGATGGGTGACATGTTGACCGCCGTGCAGCAGAAGCCGCCCCATCAAGATCATCCTCTTCAATAACAGTTCGCTGGGCTTCGTGTCATGGAGATGAAAGCCGGTGGCTACCTCGGACACGGCCACCGACCTGCAGAAACCTCGACTTCGCAGGCCATGGCCATGTGGCGGGCTTCACGTCATTCCGCGCCGATGACCTCGACCAACCTGAAGGAGACGCTGACCCAGGCGCTGGCACACCCCGGGCCAGTGCTGGTGGACGTTCGCACCGAACGCAACGAGCTGATCATGCGCCGCCGAAGGTGCAGATCGGCCAGGGCCAAGGCTTCAGCCTGTACATGCTGAAGGCCGTGCTGAAACTGGGTCGTGGCGGACGAGGTGGTGGAGCTGGCGCGGACGAACCTGCGCTAACTCACAGCAACGCCTCCGCCGATTCAGGCAGGGATCTGGCCGCCGTCGATGATGATGGTCTGCCCCGTGATGTGGCGGCTTCGCGACTGGCCAGGGAAGCAGGCGGCGTAGCCGATGTCCTGCGGGGTGCCCAGGGTATGGCGTCGGCACGGCAGCGCATCTGGTTCAGGTATTCCTCGCCCCTGGGCAATCAGGCCTTCACTGAGCATCGCTGCCCGGCATGACGGCGCTGATGGTGATGCCAAATCGCGCGTATTCGAGCCGCACGCTGCGCATGAAGCCCAGCTGCCCGGCCTTGCTGGCACCGTAGTGGCTCCAGCCTGGGGAAGCCGGTGACGGGCCCGGTGATGGAGGACGTGATGACGATGCGGCCGTCAGCCACGCGGCACTGCATGGCGGCCAGTGCGGCCTGCACCATCAGGAAGGTGCCCTTGAGGTTGATGCCGTGCGTCTGGTCCCAGTCCGCCTCGGTCATAGTCGGCCAGTTTCTTCTGCGGGAAGATGCCGGTGTTGGAGCAAAAGGATGTCGAGTGCGCCAAAACGTTCGACGACGGCGGCCACGGCATCCTGGCAGCTTTGCTGCACGCGGACATCGGTGCGCTGGTATGGGCCCCCAGCTCCTTGGCCGTCGCCTGACCCTGTTCACGGTCAATGTCCGCAACGACGACATTGGCCCCCGCCTGCCTCAGCACGGAAACAATGCCCTTGCCGATGCCCTTCGCACCACCGGTGACAAGCGCGGGTCTGTCCTGCAGGGAAAAAGTGAAGCGGTCATGAATGTCTCCCGATGCGCAGGTGAATCAGACCACGACAGGTTGCTGGCCCTGCGCCTGGTCCAGCAACTGCACGGCACGCCGCAGGGCGTGGATGGCGGTCTGACGGCGAATGTCGGCCTATCCCCGGAGAAGTGACAGGTTTCGGTCAGCACCAGGGGCTCGGACGTGCCGGGCGGCCAGCGCAGCGCCCAGCCGAAACAGACAGGTACCAGACGGGTTTTTCAGTCGATGCCCCCGTCCGGACCGGCAGTGCCGCTCACAGCCATCGACAGCAGGGCATCGCTGCTGCGCAGTGCGCCCAGCGCCATCTGGCTGGCCACGGAGGTGCTGACAGCCCCCTCCGTTTCCAGCGTGGCAGCATCCACACCAGCATTTCGATCTTGGCCTGGTTGGCGTAGGTGACGTAGCCCCTGGCTGAACCAGGCGCTGGAACCGGCGGTCTCGGTCAGGGCGGCGGCATCAGCCGCCGGTGCAGGACTCTGCCGTGGTGACCAGCCCTGCCCCCAGCGTCGCCACGCGCTGGCCCAGCAGGCGTGCCCAGGCAACCGGGTCGCCCCTGCGGGTCGGGGTGCTCGTTCTGTCGATCCGCATCTTTCATCGCGTCCTCCCCTTGCTCCATCCGCGTATCCGGTTGCCCGAGTCATGCCGCTTTGAGAAACTGCCGCCCTGCTGCCTGCTGCCTGCTGCCTGCTGCCCGCCGCCTGCTGCTCTGCTGCCTGCTGCCAACTCATGCTGACATGTCAGACCGGCACCGAGACAACCCCTCGGACCACGTGCTGCCCTGCTTCCCCGAAAGCCGAAAAATCCGGCCCCGGAAAGCCCGACATCAGCCAAACAGCCGGGTCCAGACCGCCATGACGATGAGGGTAGTAGGCCGCTGCCAGCAGGTCGTCCAGCAATACACCGATGGCGTTCTGCCACCGGCTGTCGATGGTGCGGATGGGCGCCGGCTAAGTGATGTCGAAGATACGGAACAGCAGGAAGCCCACCAGCTGGGTGGAGAGTCCCGCGAATGACCCACAGCACTGTGCCAGAAAGCCACGATCTCATCCCAGACGATGGCGCTGTGATCATGCACGCCCACGTCGCGGCCGGTACGATCGATGGCCCAGTGCCCCACCACCAGGCTCAGGGCAGATGAGCACGCCCATGCCGGTATCGCCCAGCAGCGGCGCGAGGATGGCGAAGGCCACCCACGCAAAGAGCGTGCGCATGGTGCCAGGGCTACGACGTTGCTGAGGCCGCTGCCGCAGGCCAGGCGATCCACCGCGACAAGCGCGGCTTCACTGAATTCAAAGGTCGGCCGGATCCGGCCGAAGGTTCCGTCGGCGCGGACCAGATCGGTCACGTCCTCTACCTTGTTGTCATTCATGTCGAGAAATGGTCGCGTCACGAGCCGCCAGTGGCCGGGACCGGCCTTTGGCATCAACCAGAAGCATAGCGCGTCCGGTCACGATCCCGCTGATCATGCGGGCATCAGGGCAGCATTGCAAGACGGTATCGGTCTCGCGCTCGTCGGTGCGGTGAACGGCAGCCTCGTAATCATCACCACCATGCAGGCCAAGCTGCAGGGCCTCGTCATGCGCCACGCCGCTTTCACGCAGCACCGGGTCCAGCGGCAGTCGGTCTTCCCCACAGCTCGGCCCCCAGGGACAAGCCCCTGTCGGCGCCCCTGAGCGGTCAGCAGATGCCCCAGGTCACCGCCAGGCCATCGGAGATGTCCATGGCGGCGCTGGCGACGCCAGCGGCCCAGGCCGGCGCCAGCCGCTCAGCCAGTCCAGGCGGCGGGCTGCGCAGCGTCGGGTACAGGCTGCCTCGAGGCTGCGCGTACCCCAGCCAGCGCTAGCTGGCCCCCAGCGGGCCGCTCACCCAGATGGCGTCGCCCGCACGGGCTCTGTCACGACGCAGGGCATGCGTGGCAGGCACCTGCCCCAGGATGGTGATGGAGATGTTGACGGGCGCGGTGTCGCTCCCTGATCGTCGGGCAGGCCGCCCGGGCGGCCAGTCCCGGAGCAGGCTGTCCGCAAAGCCCTGAAGCCAGGTGGCATCGGCCGCCGGCAGGGCCAGTGCGCCAGCGTGAAGCCGACGGGCCGCGCGCCCATGGCAGCCAGGTCCGACAGATTGACGGCCAGCGCCTCTGTGGCCGATGGCCGCGGGGTCGGTCCCCTCGAAGAAATGACGCCCCGCCACCAGCATGTCGGTGGAAATGGCCAGTTGCTGGCCAGGGCATGAGATCGAGCCGCGCAGTCATCACCGATGCCCAGCTTCACCAGGGCTTCCGGCTCGCCGGACCTGTCGACGCAGGCAACGGCAGCAGGGACTGCGTGCGTCCGGCAGGCAGCGGCGCCGGCTGGCGCTCGAAGTACTGCCGGATCAGTGCAAACTCGTTCGTCCAGCCGGCCGGCCGCACCTCATCGGGGCGCACGAAGGCGCGCGATGCGGTCCAGCACGCCGTTGACGTACTTGTAGCCGTCGAGTGCCGCCGGAAGTTCTTGGCCAGCTCCACCGCCTCGTTGATGACCACGCGCGTAGGGATCTCCTGCAGGTCCTTTCAGTCCGAAGGTGGCCTGCATCGGGATGGCCCGTTCGACGGGGCTGAGAGCAGGTTGAGCGGCCGGTCCAGGCTGGGCAGCAGGATGGCTTCCAGGGCGCTGGCCTGGCTGATGGTCCCCTGAGCAGGTGTCGAAGTGGCTGCGATCGGCCTTGTCGAAACCGCTGGTCCTCGATGTGGGCCTGGATGGCACCGATGTCCTCAGCCGACAGCAGCCATCGTAGATGCCCCGCATGGCGAATTCTCGCGAGCGCCGCCGCGCGCTGCGTGCGATCCTGCGGCGGCGGCCGGAGAACGTCCTCGCATGCTGCTCACTCCTCGTCGTCGTCGCCGTCGTCACCGTGCAGTGCAGCGTCCAGCGACTCACCCAGGCGAACCCATCCCGATGCGCTACCCTGCAGCCTCTGCACCTTCTCCGGCGGTGCGCTGGCGGGCCTGCTCGTTGGTAGGTGGTGAGAATGGCGTTAGCTACGGGATGCCGCAGCTCCAGGCTCACGCGGCTCACGCCGGCTGCGCCTCGCTGCAGACAACCTCGAAGTGGTAGGTCTCTTTCGATGATGGTGCCGATGGGCGACGAGCATCGCACTGCCCGAGTTGCCCAGCTGCAGCAGCATCAGCGGCACCTCCAGGGCGCCCGCGGCATCGCTGCAGACCAGGATGTCACTTTCGGCCACGCCCAGCTTTCCAGCCCGGCCAGGCAGGCCTCCAGCGATTCGTCCGAATTCTCGTTGAAGCGCGCCTGCACGATGCCGATGCGCAGGCCCTGACCGTCTTTCCGATCCCTTGATTGATCGACGCTCATGTATGTTTCTCCACGCTGTATGCGTTGGTCTATGCCGTTTGATCCGCCGGACGGCCATCCGTCCGCTTCCAGATAGCTCGGTCACTTCCAGGTTGAAGTCGCCATGCCTCCGGCATCCGGCGCTCGCGTGTCAGCAGTTTCATGTGCCCCACCCCAGGTCCTGCGAGATCTGGGCACCGATGCCCGTAACTGCGCAACGTGCGCGAGTTTATTGGCGCGCTGCGCGGCCGGCACCTGCTCAGGATCGGCCCATTGCTCGATCTGGTCGGTGACCGTCTCGGCGTCGCACAGCTGAGCATCAGCAGCACGCCGTTGCCGTGGGGACTGGATGGCCTGCAGCGCCGGATCCAGCGGCGGGCATGGCGGCTGCACACCCCAGCAGATCCAGCGGCGAGAGCGGCTCGTGCATCGCACCGCAGGCCTCGTGCGATCGGGCTGCGGTTTGCCCACGACCAGCGCCAGATGCGGCTGGCCCACGGTCTTGTCGCGCGTAGGCGATCAGGTCCAGCTCACCGACCACGGTCTGCACCCTGTGCTACGACTGCGCTCGATCATGGATTCGTGGGCGCTGCGATAGGCGATCAGGTCGGCAATGGTGCCGGATCTTCAGGCCTTGCCTGCGGCAAACTCTGATCAGGTCCGGCAGCGCGCTATGCCGTGTCTTCCTTCGCGATCTCGCAGATCACGGCGGAAGGCGGCGTCTGTCAGTGCGAGGTCGCAGCCGGCCTCGGTGTGGCTGGCGTGTCAGCACGCCACCGGGACGCGCCATGACGGGGAAGACGGGCCAGGCTGCACGATGTCGGAAGGCTGCGTCCGCGGCCACGGCGTGCCTGGATGGTGCGCCCGGTCGGCCGCCGAGATGCCGGTGGTCACGCCTTCGGCCGCCCTCGATGGACATCGTGAAGTTGGTGCTCATCTCGTGCCGTTGACGGCTGTCATCATGCGGCAGCTGCAGCCGGCGGCAACGCTTCGGTCAGCGTCAGACAGACCAGTGCCCGCGCTGGCGGGCCATGAAGTTGATGGCCTCGGGCGTGACGTAGTCGTCGCGATCAGCAGGTCGCCTTCGTTCTCGCGGTCCCCGTCATCGATCAGGATGACCATCTTGCCCGCACGGAAGTCCGCCAGGATCTCGGCGGTGCTGCCACGGACGACAGCATCTCGTTCTTGGTCACGTGTATCTCCTGCGTGGCGCTTTTTCCTCAATCTGCTGGGCAAGGCTTGCCAGCTCCTGCATCCGTGCCAGGTAGCGGGCCACCGTGTCGATTTCCAGGTTGACCAGTCTGCCGAGGGCTCATGCTTGAGCGTGGTCTGCGCCACCGTGTGCGGGATCAGGCTGATCTGGAAGGGCGCAGCACCTAGGTTCCGTCTCGCACGTGGCCACCGTGGCCCGGGCCGCTGCGCCCGGGGCACCCGACGAGGGCGACCGAGTGGGGCCACGCCCCGCCAGCACGGCCCGGGCCGCCTCCGGCCAGGCTGGGTCCACGGCCTGGCCAGCGGCAGGTCTTCCACATGGTTGACGGTCAGGCTCACGCCATCGACGGTGATGGAGCCCTTGTAGACAAGAAAACCGGCCAGGAGCCTGCGGCGCCAGGATCTCCAGCAGGTGGCTCTCACCCACCGGCTCGAGCGCGGCGCACCACGCCCAGACCATCCACGTGCCCCGGACACCAGGTGGCCCCCCACCCGGTCCGACAGGGCGCTGGCCTTTTCCAGATTGACTGGCCCCGTGGCGGCCAGGCCCTGTGGTGCGGCGTGACTCGGCCGACAGCATCCAGCGGTAAAGCCGTCGGCCGTCTTCTCGACCACGGTCATGCAGGCGCCCTGGATGGCAATGAGATCACCGATGGCAACATCCGACCATGTCCAGCTCTCCGGCGGCGACATCCAGCCTGACGCCATCTCTCCAGCGGGGATACTCTGGCGGATGCTCGCCGATGGCGGCGACGATACCTGCAGAACATCGGTCTGCTTCCTGCGCTTGAAAGGAAGGCCGACGGACATCGTCCACTGCCCGAATAAGAGGATGATAAAGAGAAAGCGTCGCCGCGCCCTGCCCCGGATCAATATCCCTGCAGCCGTGACGGTGCGTCATGCACCGCTGATGCGTCATGAATCACAGGTTGCCCCATTCTGCGCCGGGTGACGCGGGCACTCGCCCTGGGCCTCGGCCAGCACCCCGAAAGGCGCAGACGCAGATCATCGCCCACCGGCGTGGCTCTCCCGCCACGCCAGCGCGGATCGCGATCATCCAGGCTCGGCTACGGCCGGCAGTGCAAAGGCAGGCAGCCCCTCGCCCCACAGCAACGCGGGCGCCATACAGCAGCAGCTCGTCCACGCAGCCCGCCTGGACCAGCGCCGCATTCAGCCCCGCACCGGCCTCCGCGTGCACCTCGATTGAAAGCGGCCTCGCCCATGGCGCGCGCATGAGCGCGGCAGATCGACATGCCGACCATCCGCCGCCGGCAAGCAGCAACCGTACCCCCGATCCAGCAGCCGCTGGCGGTGACCATCGTCAGGCCAATCAGGCGGCACGGCGTGGCCACCCAGGTCTCGCCCGCCGAAGATGGTAGCATGCCCGCTGACCCGCAGGCGGGCATCCACCAGCACGCGCACCGGCTGGCGCCCTGTCGCCACGTGGCGCACCGTCAGCGCGGGATTGTCGGCCAGCACGGTACCGCTGCCCGTGAGAATGGCGCTGGCCCGCGCCCGCCAGGCATGGCTGTCGCGCGCCGCCTCCCCGTGATCCACCGGCCTTTTCGCCATCCGGCGAGCAATGAAACCATCCAGCGAGGTGGCCGCCTTCAGGCGTACCCAGGGTCTGCCCGCCGCATCCGCGCGAGATGAACTCTCATTCAGCGCACGGGCCCTTCCTCCAGAAGCCCACAGCGAACATCGATGCCCGGCGGCCCGCAATCGCCCCAGTCCCTGCCCGCTGACCAGCGGGCTAGGGGTCTTCCTGGCGCGCCACCACGCGCGCCACGCCAGCCTCGACCAGACGGTCGGCACGGCCCGGTCCGTCCGTGATGGGCACAGGGCCTCAAAGCGTGACACAGGCGGCTGCGCCACGCGCCCGCTCGCCGGGCCTGCCGCATGCCAGCACTTCGGCATGGGCTCTGCCGCCCGCCGGTGCCAGCCTTCGCCCACCACCCGCCATCCCGCACGATGACGCAGCCCACACGCGGGTTGGGCATGGTGGTATTGACGCCCCTGCCAGGCCAGGTCGATGGCCCGCCGCATGGCCCGGCGATCGTCTTCGGTGTACATGCCGCTTTTCTTCCGACCGAGGCCTCCGACAGGCCCGAGGCGTCATTCCGGGCGTAGTCATCGGCCGGCGCCGGTCGGCAGCCCGTGCCTGTCCGGCGGCCTCCTGCCGCCCCCGATCTCCTGGATGGCGTCTGGCAAAGGCCTCGATGTCCTCGAGACCGTCGATAGACCGAGGCAGCGGAGAGGCCCGTCGTCCAGCTCGCGCAGCACGCCCATCACCCGCTCGCCGATCGGATCTGACTGGGAACTCGCGCACGCCCAGCTTGAAGAGCCGGCGTCTCGACCTGATCCAGCGCATTTTCCAGCGCCTCGTCCGACACCGGACGCTTGCGGAGCGCCAGCCGCATCGAATACTCCAGCTTGGAGCGCTGATAGGCACGCGCCGACCGTCGCTCTCGTGACATCGGCATCGACAGCCTGACGCGCTCATAGGTCGTGAAAGCGCCGGTCGCAGGCCGTGCAGCGGCGACGGCGGCGGATGCGATCGCCGCCGTCGACACCCGGGTTTTTCCATCACCTGGGTGTCGGTATGGTTACAGAATGGGCAATGGCGGGCCCTCATCCCCATCTCGGTCAGCGCATCTCAGCCATCAGACCGGGAAACGCGCCGTCAGCTCATCCACCCGCTCGCGGACGGCGGCCAGGTGCCTCGTCGTTGGGCGCTTGTCCAGCATCGTCGGAAATCAGCTCGCCCACCAGGCGTGCCTCCTGCGTGCCAAAACCGCGCATGGTCATGGCTGGCAGACCCGACACGGATGCGCCGCTGGTGACGAAGGGCCTCTCGGTCGTTCGGGATGGCGTTCTTGTTGACCGTGATGTGCGCCCGGTCCAGAGCGGCCTCGGCGTCCTTGCCGGTGATGCGCCGCGCGAACGCAGGTCCACCAGCATCACGTGCGAGTCGGTCCGACCCGACACGATGCGGGAAGCCTCTCTCCACCAGCGTCTCGGCCAGCGCCTTCGCATTGGCCACCACCTGCTGCTAGGCGGAAGGCAGGCTCCAGCGCTTCATGCAGGCCACGGCCTTGGCCGGCGATGACGTGCATCAGCTGGCCGCCCCTGCAGGCGAAGATGGCGGAGCTGATGGCCTCTCGTGCTCGGGCTTCTATCAGGATGAAGCCGCCACGCGGCCGCGCAGGCCTCGTGCGTGGTGGAGGTGACCACGTCGGCGTGCGGCACCCTGGGGTCTGGCACACGCCCCGGCGATCAGGCTTAGCATAGTGCGCCATGTCCACCGCATGAAGATGGCGCCCACGTCCTGGCCACGCGGGCAAAGCGCGCCCAGTCGATGACCAGCGAATAAGCCGAGGCACCGGCAATGATGATGCGCGGCTATGCTCGTGCGCCAGACGCTCCATCTGGTCGTAGTCGATCTCTTCCTTCTCGTTCAGGCCTATAGACACCACGTTGAACCAGCGCCCCTGACATGCGTTGACCGACGAGCGTGCGTGAGGTGCCCGCCCATGGCTGACAGCGACATGCCCAGGAATGGTGTCACCCGGCTTGGCCAGCCCCAGGAACACGGGCCTGCTGGCCTGCGAGCCCGAATTGGGCTGCACGTCGGCGGCCCCGGCCTGAAGAGCTGCTTCACGCGGTCCAGCGCCAGCTGCTCAGCACGTCCACGAACCACAGCCGCCGTAGTAGCGCTTTGCCCGGATAGCCCTTCGGCATACTTGTTGGTGAGCTGGCTGCCGCTTCCATCACCGCCGGGCTGGTGTAGTTCTCCGACGCGATCAGCTCGATGTGAGCCTCCTGGCGGCGGTTCTCATTGGTGATGGCATCCCAGAGGGCGGATCGACCTGGGCAAGCGTCTGTTTTGCGATCAAACATGTGATGACTCCGAGGCTGCGAGTGCAGCCAGACAGTAGAGAGAAGAACCCCTGCCCAGGCGGACGGCGGGCGACGATGGAACCCGACCGCTTCCCCGGTAGTACTCTACCCGATCGCCAGCTCACGGCCGGACCTAATGAGTTTAGCCAAAGCCGCCAGCCCGCGCCAGCGAGGCCCGGCTCAGGCCCCGCGCGTTCAGGGCAACCAGCGATCCGGCCCAGCAGCGCTGCCGGACGCTGCCGCGGGTCGATCTCGTCCCCGGACTGGCCACGCAGATGCGCGACGATATCCGCCCATTGCAGGATCTCCCAGCGCCCGCCTGCCAGCGCAGCTGACAGATGCAGGCGTTGTGATGGGGAAGTCGCGCGGCTCGGAAACGGGCTTGCCTGTCACCAGCCGGTAGATCGCATCCAGCACCCGCCGTGGCTCACCACGACCACGCGCTGGCCGCGATAGCGCTGCACCAGCCCGGCCAGCGCCGCCTCGATGCGCGCACGCACCTGCATCAGCTCCCCGCCCCCGCAGGTCCAGATCCGGATCCGCGCCTCGATCCGCCGATAGGTCTCGGGGTCGTCACGCTGGATGTCGGCATAGACCCAGCCCTGAAGTGCCCGAAATGCCGCTCGCGCCAGACGGCCTTCCCGCACCACCGGCACACCTGTCACGAGCGCCGATTTCCGCCGCCGTCTGGCTGGCACGCAGCAGGTCGCTGCAATGGATGGTCATCCACCATGCCGGGGGCAAAGCGCGCTGCGGCTCGCCTGCTGCTAGTGCCCACCGCGTTGAGCGGCTCGTCCAGCTGCCCCTGGATGCGCCGCACCATGTTCCAGTCGGTCTCGCCGCGCGCACCAGCACGAGGCGCACCCCGTCAGGCAGCGTGCCGGGACTCAGTCCTCCAGCGCAGGCGCGACACCTTCCGATGCGGCAGCCGTCATGCCACCGTCACCCGGCGGAACTTGCGTTTCGCCCACCTGCACGACATAGGTTCCTGCCGGCAGCGTGAGCCCCCGGTCGGTCACCACCGAGACTACATCGACGCGCACGCCGTTCTGGGCCAGCATCACGCCCCGCTCCGAAGCCGACGGCACCAGCCCGCTGTCACGCAGGACGGCCACGATGCTAGCGGCGCGCCGGAAAGCGTCACCTCTCGATCTCGTCGGGCACCGCCCGCCCCGCGCGCGCAGCTCGAAATCCTCCACCGCCGCATCGCTGGAACCCGCCCCGTGGAAGCGCCTCCACCAGCTCGCGGGCCAGCAGCACCTTGGCCTCCTTCGGATTGCGGGACCAGCCTCGCACTCGGCTCGGCAGCGTCGATCTCGCCTCATCGGCCGGAACGACAGCAGCGTGAAATAGCGCCACATCATGGCGTCGGAAATCGACATCACCTTGGCGAACATCGTGCTGGCTGGCTCGGTGATGCCCACGTAGCTGCTTTCCGGACTTGGACATCTTCTCGACGCCATCCAGCCCTCCAGCAGCGGCATCGCCAGGGCACGCACTGCGGCTCCTTGCCGTACCTCGCGCTGCGCGCTCGCGGCCCACCAGCAGGTTGAACTTCTGGTCGGTGCCGCCCAGCTCTCAGATCGGCCTCCAGCACCACCGAGTCGTAGCCTGCAGGAGCGGATAGAGCATCTCGTGCACCGAGATGGGCACCCCGCCTTCAGCCGCTTGGTGAAATCGTCACGCTCCAGCGATGCGCGCCACCGTGTAGCGCGAGGCTGAAGCTGCACCATGCGTCGCGCAGACCGATCTTGTCGCACCAGGCCGAGTTGTAGCGGATCCGGTCCGCGCCGGATCCACGCACGAGGCTTGCCTGCCGGAAGTAGGTCTGAGCGTTCTGCTCGATCTGCTCGCGGGTGAGCGGCGGCCGCGTCGAATTGCGCCTGGGGGCTCGCCTGATCGAGGCCGTGAAGTCCCCTGATCAGGAAGATCACCTGAGTGCCCCAGGTCTTGAAGCTGGCGCATCTTGTTCAGCACCACCGTGTGGCCCAGGTGCAGGTCCGGCGCTGTGGGATCCAGGCCCAGCTTGATGCGCAGCGGCCGGTTCTCCTTCAGGCTGCGCCGGAGCTGGCAGCCAGCCCGCCCCGACGAGCAGCCTCGTCGATTCCTTACGCTTGATGATGGCCAGCGACTCGCTGGACGGTCCTTCGATCGGATCACTGGATGACATGAGAGGGACAAAATGTGAGGAGCTTAGTTTGTAGGGTGCACGTTCTCACTGAACGGGCAGAAAAGACGACTTTCACCAACGTGCGTTTGACGTTAGAATCTGGGCTCATGTGCCTGTTCCCGAACATTCGAAGCTTTTTGCGACACCCTGGCTCGCCACTCGTCGGTCGCGTCCGCCGCGCGTCGACGGGCGACTTGCCGCAGCAAGCTCGGGCTTCGGTGCGTGCAACAGCCTCCGGGCGTCGCTCGCGTCAGTGGTCGGAACGGCACAGATCAACCGAGCATGCCGCCGCTTCTGGAAGATTCTATCCGAGGCTACCAGGCGGCAGCCCAGTTCTTCCCCGGTTCTCCGACTGCCGAAGGCCGGGCAGCCTGATTCCCACGCCACGCATGCACAATTCTCCCGGTAAACGACTCGTTTCTCTGCCCTGCGGCGCGCTGCCTTCTCCGTCGCCACGCTGACCGCCTTTGCGGTGCGCGCGCTGACCGAGGAACCGCCGCCGCACGCCCGTGTCATCAGAACCCGTGTCCGCTTGCAGCCGCTGCGTTTCACCACCGGCGCTCCACTGCGAACTCACCATCTCCCGGGGCGAGTCGGTTAGCGCCTGCTGCGCAAGCTCGGCCAGCAGGACATGTCGCCCATCGAGTTCGTTCGCCGTGACGCCACGGCGCGCAAGCCCCTGAGCCCCTCACGCCGGGCAGCACCGTCAACGCCACGCTCGACCAGCAGAACCGCATCCAGTCGCTGGCTCATCCCCGCCGCACAACAGCCAGGGCAAGACCCCGCTGCAGCAGCTGGTGCTGTCGCTCGACGACGCAAGGGGTTTCGTATCCAGGACCACGTGCTGAGCGCCGCCTCATCATCGCGCGCTCTCGCCCGGGTCAACACCACCCTGTTTGCAGCCACGGATGCCGCCGGCATCCCGTCGGCCGTCTCCAGCCGCATCGCCGAAGTCTTCGGATCCGACATCGACTTCCACCGAGGTGAAGAAAGGCGACCGCCTGCGGCCTGTCTACGAGATGTTTGTCGACCCCGCCTCGCTGGGTGAAGGCCAGCCCGGCCGCATCCTCGCCATCGAGTACGTCTCCGGCGACCGCCGGCTGGACGCGCTGGTGGTTTGCCCGCCCGACGGCGCTGAAGGCGATCACTACAGCTTCGACGGCCAGGCCCCTCAAGCGCCGCTTTCCGCGCTCGCCGCTCGAGTACACCCGCATCAGCCTCCGGCTTCAGCCTGCTCGTCGTCACCCCGTCTTCCGTGACTGGCGCGTCCACAGGGCGTATCGACTACGCCGCACCGACGGGTAGCCTACATCCGTTCCGTCGGCGACGGCACGATCGAGTTCCTGGCACCCAGCGCGGGTTACGGCAACGTCAATATCGCAAGCAGGCATGACGACGTCCAGCGCACCTCTACGCCCACATGTCGCGCTTCTCGCCCGCTGCGCCTGGGCGACAAGATCAAGCAGGGCCAGGTCATCGGCGAGGTCATTGCCAGACCGGCTGGGCCACCGTCCGCACCCGCACTTTCGAGTTCCAGGTCAACGGCCAGCAGATCGATCAACACCATGCTGCCCCAGCCTGCCCCTGCCCTGGACACGGCAAGCCGCACCAGCCGCGCGCCCAGGCCGGAGTCATGGCCATCGACCTGATGCGCTGGCAGGAATCCACCACGGTGGCCCTCGTTCGAACAAGCGCCGCAGCGTGCCGCGCGGCAGCCCGCGACTTGCACGAGGCCAGAGTGCTGCGGACCGAGGAGGTCCGAACTCCCGACACCACGCGCCTCCGCCTGACGGGCGCTTTCATTCCATCCCGGCGCGCGCAGCACGACGCCCCATCTGCCCCGCTCAGGCAGCTCGCCCATCACGGACGAGAGATACACGCCGGCCTGATGTCCGGCACCAGCATGGATGGCGTCGATGGCGCTAGATCGCCTTCGATGACCACAGGGCAGGATTCGCCAGACGCTCGACCAGCGCTTCGCGTCGTGCCCATGCCGTGCGCTGCAGCTCACGGCCCCGCAGCACTTCCGCCTCCGATGAACTGGCTGCCGCTGCGCGCGTGCAGGTCAGCAACCGGCAGACCGCACGCCGAACGCGCAGACAGCCGCCGCAACAGAGCGGCGTCTCGCCGCAGGTGCGCGCGCTGGCGCCCATGGCGTCAGACCGTACGCCACGTGCCCGCCGAGTGCTACACCTCGCAGCTGCTTGACGCCCCGCGCCTGGTCTGAAGCCACTGGCATCGACAAATGCTCGCCGACCCGCGCAGCGCCGACCGTCGCCGCCGGCGGCCAGGGCGCCCCGCTGATGCCGGCCTTCCATGCCCATGTTCCTTTGCCGGCCCGCAGGGCCGCCACGGCATCCTCAACCTGTCATTGCCAATCTCACCGTCATCGACGCGCAGCAGCCCACGTGCTCACAGTCACCGGTCTTTCTGGACACCGGCCCGGCTAACACCCTGCTCGATGGCTGGATCGAGGCCCACCATGGCCACCGCTACGACCATACCACGCACAGTGGCCGCCAGCGGCCGTGCTATTCCGCGTGCTACCGAACGCCCGCCGTCCGGAGCCCCACTGCGCCTGCCCTGCTCAAGAGCACCGGACGCGACCTCTTCAATCCCGTCCTGGCTGGAAGCTGCACCTGCAGGCGCACCGGACGCTGCCGCCGCCGACGTGCAGGTCACCCTGCTGGTCTCATTGCCGCAGAAAAAGCAGCTCGCCCAGGCCATCCGTGCTAACCAGAAGCTGCAGCCGTCTCACCTGTGCGGCGGCGGCAGCAGAAACGCCGGACCTGGGCAAGCCATCCAGCAAGCCGTTGGCCCTGAGACCTCGTGCAGAAGCACCCACGCCCTGGGCATTGCCCTCAGGCCGTGAGCCAAAGGCTGTGCCTGGCTGTCACGGCAGCGCGTGCACGAAAGTCCCCATCCTGCTCACCCGCATCACCGGTTCACGCCACGACAGCATTCCTGCTCGGCACAGCTCCCTGCGCGCCAGCGCTGCAGCATCACAACAAGGCCTCAGCGCTGCACCTGGAGACTCGCAAACCGGTGCGGTCCTGCGGCACGACGCAGGGCCTCCTGAGACCAACGCAGGGACTGACAAGACGCTTCGTGCGCCCTCCCGACAGGCACTGCAGTCATCAGGGCGCATGGGTTCACGCCATGCCCTTCTCATTCCTGAGCAGCGAGCAACACCGACCGCCCTGACACTACCTCGCTGGATCTCGCTCCAACCGGCCTCGATCAGGCTCGAGAACGACGCAGAACCGCATCTGCAGGTCAGATCGCAGCATTCGCCCTGATCACGAAACCGCGATCCATGCAGATCGTCCTTGTAATTCGATCTCGCACCAGATACCGGTAGCTCATGCAGCATCGATCAGCAGCGTAACTGTTCTTTTCTCCATCACGGTAGTCATCTTTCGGCCACATCTTCGTCGTGAACGTGAACCCGTACTGCAGCCAGAGCAGCTGCCACCCTGCACGAACACGCGCAACTTCAGATCCGGATTGCGCTCTTCCATGATCAGCCCGCCCACCTTGGTGGCGGCGGCAAACTGTCCGTGAAGAGTAGCGCATTTGATACTTCCAGACATGGATGTCTCACTCCTGATAAAGTCGCCAAACATGAGTCTCGGCGCGTCTGGAAGTCATCATAGATGAACTTCGGCGTCCAGACATCCCATTTGCGACCGACGGCAACCAGTTTCCAAGCCTACCCTCATCGCTATCCAGCGATTTCAGAGACTGTCACCAGCGCGCCATACTCCAGCTGCAGATCCCGGACACAGAAGATCGCCGCTGAGCCGGGCACCGGACTGCACGACCAGCCGCCTGCTGGCCCGAATGGGACCAGCTTGACCGTAGCTGCACATGCTGCACCACGGCCGCCCTCGATGGCGCCGTCCCACCTGACCGGAAGCGGAGACATCGAACGCAGCACTGCTGCGCACGTCCTCGGCCAGGATGGTGCGGACGCGCCCTTCCACCTCCAGCCGCTGAAAGCGCACGGTGCCCTCCACACTGGCCCCACGGCCAATGCGATGGTGGGTTCGAGGTCGATCACGCCCATGCCGTCAGCCACACCAGACTGGCTGAAAGATGCATCCGCTGACGCGACAAAGGGCGCCTCGTGCGCCTCTTCTGCCAGAAAACAGTCAGACACCGCCATCCTTGCGCAAGACGCAAAGACGGCAGCTGCTAGACATCAACGTCTTTCTGAGAACTGCCGTGCGCCGGATCGCATGCCTGGCGAGACCGATCTCTCACGCCGATTCTCACGGGCGTCGCGTCACCAGACCGGCAGACGACAGCCGGCTTTCAGCGTCTGGTCGAAGTCGATCAGGGCGCGGGTGATGCCGTGACGAACGGCACCGGCCTGACCCGGACTCACCACCGCCGTGCACGCTGCACACGTGATGTCGAAGGTGGTGGGCCACATCGGCTGGCACAGCCAGCGGCGCGGACGATCGCGGCCGCTCTCGCGCGAGAAATAGGTGTCCAGATCAATACGGCCGCTGACGGGTGATCTTTGCGCAGCCACGCCGGATGAAGCACCGCGACGGAAGTCTTGCGGACGGCCAGTGCCGCTAGTTGGTTCGCCGATCATGGGATCTGCACCTCCGGTATTCCGGTGAACTGCAGGGCTTGGGTTGCTGAGCTGGCATGCGGATGGGTGTCATCAGCACAGACCTTCAGCTTCTTTGATCATGGCGCAACCCAGCGGCCTTTCGGCAGCATGCCTCTCACGGCTTTTCTCAAGGGCACGGCCGAAACGGTCCCGGCATCTTGGAGAGAAGGTCGAGGAAATGCCACCCGGTAGCCACTGTGGCGGTAGTAACCCGGTTGTCGGCCTTGGTACCGGGTCACGCGGATCTTGGCGCATTGACCATCGACGATGTAAACCGCCGGTGCCGACGTGCGGTGACCCGCTTGCGCTCGCCACGCGTTGCCGGGCGATCGCAGCGAGACGGCCCAGCACCCGGTCAGTACCATCGACCACATACCAGTCGCGCTGAAACCTCTGTGCTTTAGCGGCGAAAGTCTTCGCGTTGCCCGGCGCCAGAAAACGCCACCTTGACTGGGTCCGTGCCGAAGCGGTGGCGGGCCATGGGCACCTCTGCCGGGCAAGCCCCCAGACGACGCTGTCGATGATGGCGCCGCGGGCCGGAATCAACCAGAGTCTGAGGCCTCACGGCGCGCCCGCTGGCAATGTACTTCGATCTGTAAAGCCCTCGATCTCTAGCCGCAACTTCCCCACTCGTCAAAAACCTCTGAAGCATGCAGCGCGGTCATGCACCCACCCTCGTCATTGCCCCTCACTTTCGCCGTGCCTCACCTGTAGAATCCAGCACCGACGCGCGTGAAGACATCAGGGACTTCGAGACCATCAGCTCGGCCCAGGCTTGACTCTGCGTGACACGGCTTTCGCACATATTGACAGTCTCTTTCTAGGACTGCGAGGATGAACCATGAAAACCAACGTTCGCTGGACGGGCCCGGGCACCATGCGTTTCTATCGCCGACACCGGCAGCGCGGCCACCTCATCGCATGGACGGTGCCCCGGAGGGCGGCGGAGACAATCTCGGCAGCCCGTCCGACGGAGCTGATGCTGGCAGGCAAGCCGGCGGTTGCACGGCCTACGACGTCGTCCTCATCCCGAAGAAAGGGTCGACGACGATGCGCGGCTGCCAGGTTCTGCTGGAAGCCAGACCGCGCGGACACAGATCCGCAAGCGTGTTCACGCGCATCTGGCTGCACTCATCGTGCGCGAGCCGCAAGCTCAACCCCGCCCATGTCGTGAGCGCGCCACTCGCCTTTCCCACGACAAGTATTGCTCCGCCACCGCCATGCTGGCCAAGACATGCTGCCATCGAGACCATACAGCTGGGAAATCGTCGAGGACCCTCGAGATCGACCGTTCCTCCGCCGGGCCAAGTTGCACGCCATGCACGCCCCGGCGCCTGGTGACGCCCCGCTTGGCCCGTCCTGGGTACCAAGGCCCAGCCTCATCTCCGCCTCGACGGCACTGCACCGTGCACCTCGCACTCGCAGTGCCCCGCACCTCGCACCTCGCACCGCACCGCACCAGCACCGACCCTCAGATCCCTCCTGCCACCTGGATCAACTCTTGGCCACGGAAAACAACACTGCCACCAGCGCCCTTCTCCTGAGCGACCTCCCTGGAAACACCGGGCACCAGCCACCTTTCCTCGCAACAGCTTGAAGAACGCGCACGGAACCGGACACCTCCGCGCGCGCCATTCATGCGCGCAATCTCGCCGCCCGGCGCCGACAACGTCTCCAAAAGCAACAGTCGCGTCGTTTTTGCCCTCCCGTGAAACGCTCCTAATCTTGACCGCTTCCGGAAATTGCGGAGTAATAGATTTTGACTTCCTGCCGAGCCAGCCTGAGTCTCGTTTCGGTAACGTGCCCGGCAGTGGCCTTTCAACCGATCGAGTTCAGAAACCCAGGGAGATTGACCAACGAAAAATCGCTTGTTGCGCTGGCCGCCGTGGCAGCTGTGCGTGCATCTCGCCCAAGCCCGTCCGTTTCAGCATCCAGCTGACCGCAGCGTCGATGTGGCTGTCGAGGAGCCTCGAACGAAACACGCCAGCAGCTCGCAAGAGCGACCTGCAGATCAACGATGGCATCTGGGTGGTTCCAAGGTCGGCATCGTCGGTTCCAAGAACTGCAGTCACCGAAAGCCATCTTCAACCTTGAATACGAGCCAACGCCGACAACGGCACGTCTGGCTGATTCCAGTCGCTTCTGGTCCGGCCAGTCGTGGTCGGCCCGAACGGCGGCTTCGGCACCGCCGCTGGGCTGTCAGGACAGCCCCATCTGGCGGCGCTCATCGAATCCGGTGACGGACGGGTCAAATGCTGCGTACTAGCAGCGACGGCCTGGCCGGCATCGTCGACAAAGTCGACAACTCCATCAGCTACGCCACCTCCATGGCGGCCTGACGCTGGCGCCGTTTACGCTTCCGGCGAAGCTGCCACCGGCTGGCAACGATCGCCTGAATAAGCTGAACGATGCCCACAGCGTCGGCCTGTTGGTGATCAGTTCGTTCCGGTGCTGGCGTGGCCACGTCCATCGACGGCGCCAAGATCAACAACATCAAGAACACCCGTCAGATCGCCGCTTCTGGTCGGCACGCAGCTGGGCGCCTTCGGAGCTGGTCTGGGCCAGGCCAGTCGGAAGTGGCGGCGAAACCGGCAACGCCAAGAACAAGACCAAGGGCTATTACGGCACGCTGAGCTATCAGGTCACTGACAACGGCACGGCCTACCCTACTATGTGCGCAAACGACCTGCAGTGGCGAGAAGAACACCGAAGTTACCTGTATCGGCTCGACCGCGCTCAGGTCTTGAGCGTACTTCGTTCACGGTACAATGGCATCGGCAAAGCCGCCGAAGTCCCGTCAGGATAACAGCAAGCCGCGTCGCGTGGCACTGGGTGCATCCGCCACTTCTTCTGATCCCTGTTGATTTGAGCAGGATCACTCCGCCTCCGCAGGTGATACTCCGGAAACCCCGGCCCCAAACCGGGGGTTTTTCATGCCAAAATGCCCGTCCTGCCTCTCACCTGCATGCCTGCTCAGTTTACCACGTGACCGCCTTCACACCAGTCATTCGTCACCCTTATTTGTCGCCAATCGATCTAAAACCATCCCCTGCTATGCGGGTTGATAAATTGCAGCCATGTAGGTCTGAGCTCTATCGGACAGACATGATCAATGCATCCTGGCAGAGGTCCTGACCGATCGAATCCAGGGAAACCCAGAGATCAGCCAAGGAAAATTTTGTAATGTTGCATGCTGCCGCTCTTTGCTCAGGCTCCAGACCAATCCAGCTCTTACTGGTAGCGTCGATGCTGCTGTCGAGAGCCTGAAATAAGGACGCCAACAGCTCCGGCAAGAGCGACCTGCATCAATGACGGCATCTGGGTGGTTTCGTGCCGGCATCGTCGGTTCCGAAGACCGGCAACGTACCTGAAAGCCATCTTCACCTGGAGAATGTGCCTGCGCTGATACGGGGCTGTCTGGCCAACGCCAACCGTCGGCAGGGCAACCCTGGTCGGCCTTGATGGCGGCTTCTGGTACCATCAAGCTGGGTCGTCAGGACACCCCCATGGCCGATGTCATCTGCTGGGTGATGCGACTCGGTCAAGCTGGTACTAAGAAAAGGACGGTCTGGCCGGCATCGATAACATTCGACAACCTGCTCGTTCACTCCACCCCCAGCCTGGGCGTAGTTTAAGCTTCAGGCCGCCCGCGGCGTCGGTGAAGCCACCGCCAACACCCCTGCCAACGGTGCAGCAGCTGGCGTCAGCGATAACTCTGAAACAAGCTGAACGATGGCGTTGTCAGCGGTATCGGTGAGGCGGCTTCCGTTGGCGTCGGCTATCAGTCGCTGGACGTGGCAAGATCAACAACTCAGCGCCGCAACGAACTGGCCGCCTTATCGGTACGAAGCGACTTCCGGCGCGGGTTATGGGCCAGTCCGAACTGAAAGCTCAGGCAGGCACCAGTAACAAGACTAAAGGCTTCTACGGCAGCCTCAGCTATCAGTCACCGACAACGGTGGCTTGCCTAATTTTAATCCATACGCCTGGATCAGCAGTGGCGACAAGCAGAATAACCAGAGCGGTGTCGGCCTGACCTACGCCCACGGTCTGGAGCAAGCGTACCTTCGTCTACGGTGCTGTCGGCGGAGTCGAGAAGAACGATGTTAACGACGACAGCCGCGTCGTATCGCTCTGGGCGTCCGTCACTTTCTGATCCTGCTGATCTGGACAGGAAGTTCTTACCTGCCTCCGGCAGGTGACACCCGAAACCCTGGCCTCAAACCTGGGGGTTTTTCTTCTGCCCCTAGATTTTCTCTGTTCTTTTTCCGCACCCTACCTCAGATTCCGCCTCTGAAAGGGCACCTTGTCCGATGCGGTACGCCTCGGAGATCGCCATTCAGTCGAAACAGCTTTTACGAATCGTCTTTTTCAAACACCCACCCGATTCGACGTTCCAGACGCCACATAAGGCCCCGGATACAACGCAGAGAAGCGTGCCCACATCGATAGGTTGCTAAACTTATCTCACGAACCATCTTGAACGATCAGACCGACCAGCTATAAAACCAACTTTGCTTTATGGCGGTCCCACTGATCGAATCCTGAAACCCAGGAGATCTATTCATGAAAAATCGCTTGTAGCATCACGTTGCGCCGCCGTGCCCGCCTTTGCGCAGGCACAGACCTCCATCCAGCTCCTTGGTACATGTCGACGTTGCCGTCGAGAGCCTGAACACAGCTTTCAGCAGCCCGCAAGAGCGACCTGCAGATCAATGATGGCATCTGTGGTGGTTCCGTGT
>BNJU01004593.1_pt1 | contig 96228 bp, 134 predicted proteins | sample 8539281 | NCBI WGS metagenome assembly BNJU01 (sample SAMD00202456, study PRJDB9452) | human saliva metagenome | isolation source: human saliva | place: Japan
TATGGGGGCGAAATCTAATTTCCCGCCATTAGTGTTTGAATTTGACGAAAAACTTAAAAAGTTTTGAAAGAATATTCGCTAGGTGAATAAAAAAATAAAAATAGAGCGTTGAGTCGCTCTATTTTTTACTGGTAAATAATCATTGAGTCGCCGTAAGACAAAAACTTATATTCGTCATTTTGGATTGCGTGGTTATAAGCATTTTTAAGGTTTTCCCAACCGGCAAACGCACTTGCAAGCATTAAGACTGTTGATTTTGGCGCATGGAAGTTTGTAATTAAACCTTGAATTGTTTTTAAATTCGTAGCCTGGAAAAATAAAGATATCAGCCTCACCAGATAAATCACCATTTTGGTTTTTTGAGACCTTACTTAAATCTTCACGATTGCCAGAATTTCCATTTAAGCTTTTTTCGAAAATTGCGTTATGGGCATATTCTAGTGTTCGGGCAACGGTTGTACCGAGTGCGAAAACTCGACCACCGTTTTGATGTGTTTTTCGAATTTCTTCGGCTGTTTCGGCCGGAATTTCGAAATATTCTTGATGCATTTTATGTTCTTCGATTTTTTCAACACGAATCGGCATAAAAGTTCCAAGCCCAACGTGAAGGGTTAAATATTTAATTTCCACACCTTTTTTGCGTAAAGAATCAAGAATTTCTTCCGTCATGTTTAGGCTAGCAGTTGGAGCAGCGACGGAGCCTTTTTCTTCCGCAAAAACTGTTTGGTAACGCTCAATATCGAGCGGAGTCGCATCTCGGCGCATATATGGTGGAAGTGGAACTGTACCAAAATTTTCGCAAAGTTCGCGTAAATCAGCTTTCGAACTTACAATTGCAATTCCGTCGCCAAGAATTTCTTCTACAACAATTTCAGCTTTAGGGTTTTGATTTTGATTTTTTTCTTCGGGTGAAGAGTTTTTAACAAAAAGCTTGTTGCCAGTTTTAAGTTTTCCGCGATACATTACCTTGTGTTTATGCCAGTCGCTATCAAAACTGTGGCGCTCCAAAATAACCAGTTCACGCTCGGCGCCATTTTCTTTTGTTGCAAAAAGACGTGCTTTAATAACCTTAGTGTCGTTTAAAATTAACAAATCACCTTTTTTTCGAAAAAAATCTGCAATATTTCTATAAAAAGCTATCTGTTATTTCGCCATTTTTTTCGATTTAAAGCTAGCAATCTTGAAGTTCCGCGAATTTTTTTGGCGGATGTGCCGCAATTCGGTCTTCGGGTAATTCATAAGTATAATCTTTAAGTTCCATTTTTACATTTTAACACTTTTCGAAAAGGTATTCAATTGTGGGGCTTTTTTTTTGCGGTTTTCGTGCTAAAATGGTTATATAATGAATGAAGATATTGTTTCAATTAAAGACTTTGAGCTATCGTTTGGTGACAAGAAAATAATTCATGGACTAAATTTCAGCGTTAAAAGAGGCGAAATTTTTTGGTTTTTGGGTTCAAATGGTAGTGGAAAAAAACAACAACAATTAGAGCGTTGCTAGGAATTTATCAAGCAGACTCGGGTGAGCTTTTAATTAATGGAAAGAAATTTTCGCCAGAAAGAACTGGTTTGATTGGCTACTTACCAGAAGAGCGTGGACTTTACCGAAAAGAAAAAGTGATTGACGTAATGCAATATTTTGGTCAACTTAAAGGGCTTTCGAAAAAAAGAAGCACGAGATTTTTCGCAGGATTTTTTTAAAGCGCGTTGGACTTGAAGATAAGGCACGGTTAAATATTGATAAGCTTTCGGGCGGTCAGCAGCAAAAAAATTCAGCTTGGAATTACAATTATGGGGGAAGCCGGATTTGCTTATTTTAGATGAACCAACAAAAGGTTTTCGATCCCTGTGAATCGCGAATTATTGATGGAGATTATTAGGAAGAAAACGCTCGTGGAGCAACGATTATTATGGTGACACATCAGATGGAAGAAGTGGAAAAAGATTTGTAATCGTGCTTTACTGCTAAAAAAACGGAAAAAACAAAGGCTTATGGTACGGTTGATGAAATTCGAAATCAGTTTGGCAAACAACGAATTATTCTTGAGTTTGTTGGCGAGTTGCCAGAAAGTGATAAATTGAAATAATCAAAAAAAGAAACAAATTACGTTGAATTGTCGCCAAAAGTGGATTCGCAAGAAATTATAAAAAGAGCTAGTTTCGAAAGATTTGCGAATTCTAAACTTTAAAGTTCAAAAATCAACTTTGAATGAAATTTTCTTGGAAATTTATGGTAAAGAAGGCGAGGAAAAAAATGTATAATCTAGGAACGGTTTTAAAATTTGAAGTTTTTCGAGCGTTAAAAAAGCCAACTTTTTGGGCTGCAATTTTTGCGATACCTTTGATTTATGGTGTAATATTTGGTTTTAGTGCAATTTCGAATGCTCAAACTCGCGAAAATCAAGAAAAAAACTCGCAAAAGAAACGTTTTTCATTCGATATTCAAGATGAAAGCTCGATGATTTCGAAAGATATCATTGCTGGAATGAAAGGTAATGTTTCGAAAAAAATAAAGCAGCTTCAATTGCGAAAGTTAAAGATCAAAAAAATCGATGCGTTTTATTTTATTCCAAAAGATTTGGTCTCATGAAAAAAGTTGAGATTTATGCCAAGAACGTAAATATAAATGAAAAATGCTAAATATAGTGCTGTTTTTAAAGAGTATTTTAAAGAATTCAAGCGCGAAAAGCTACGAGCGCAAATCAGTTGGTTTTAATCAATGAAACATATAAAACCGAACAAACTATCTTTAAAAATGGCCAAAAATATGAGCAGATTTACGAGATGATTGCGCCAGGAATTTTCTTGTTCGTTTTTTACTTTATTACGGTTTTTCTCTCAAATCGAATGCTTACAAGCACAACCGAAGAAAAAGAAAACCGCGTAACGGAGATAATTTTAACAAGCATTTCCGCACGAACACTTATTTTGGGCAAAATAATTTCAATCATAGTTTTAGGAATTGTTCAAATTTTGACTTTACTCTTAACTGGAGTTGTGATGCTGTTTTTGATTTCGAATGTAGGAGATTTAGCAAAAAACATCAATTTACCAGATTTATCAACAATTCTTCCAAATATAAGATGGGAGTTTAGCACAATTGCAATTTCGGCGATAATTTTAATTGCTGGATTTATGATGGTGACGGGCTTTATTGTTGCATTGGGCGCAATGATGCCAACAGCGCAAGAGGCTTCAAACTATTTTTGGGATGATTATAATGACTCTAATGGCGCCGCTTTTTGTTCTTCCTTCATTCTTTGTGAACGAGCCAAATGAGATTGTAATCTTTTTGAGCTATTTTCCCTCTAACTTCGCCAATCTCTTTGTTGCTTCGAAATATGCTTGGAACTTTAAGTTTTTCCGAAGCGTTAGTTGGGATTTTATTACTAATTGTTTTTGCAATTGTTGCAATTTGGTTAGCCGTGCGAATTTTCCGTTTTGGCACGATTGCGTATGGGATCAAAAAAATAAACCTAAAAAGTATTTTTTTCGAAAAAAAGAAAATCGCTTAAATCAGCTTTAAAAATTAACAAGAGCTGTTCAAAAAAAGAACGGCTCTTGACTTTTATTTTAAAAAGTTGTATAGTTTAAAAGATTTTTCAAAATCAAAAAAAATTGGAGGTGGAACCTTATGATGTTTAGCGAGGATGTTTTAAAAAAAGATATTTGAAAAAGTCTTTTCAATGATAAAGTTGAAAAAAATTACAGTGTCGAACCTTTTATATGCTTTAGGGGTAAAAAAACGTTCCATGAACTATAATCCTATAGATGGATGTATAATTTTTAGCAGAAAGAGCGGAGGTAGAATTGGAACTATTTTTTTACATAATGGATCCGACGCATTTTTTTCGAAATTAATCCAGAAAGCAATTCTGGCTGCTATGTTGGACTTTTTCCTGTCTGAGCTCAAAAAGTACATAGAATCGAGCAAAAAAAGAACTCGCCGTAAATTTATTGCAAGATAACTTATTATCTTACTTAGCCTCATTTCAGGGGCTTTTTCTTTTTTTGAAAAAAATAAATTTTCAGGAATTTTTTTAAGCAAAAGCGTGATAAAATAATTACATATGAGAATTTTTGATTGTTGAAGATGAACGAAAAATTGCTCGAGCACTCGGGCGAGCTTTTAAAAATGAAAAAAATATGCCGTGGATATTTCATATGACGGCACAGATGCCTATGCGATGGCTGAAATGATTGATTATGATTTATTAATCCTTGATCGAATGATTCCTGGTGATTATGACGGTTTGAGCCTGACTAAAAAACTTCGAGAAGAAGGAAAAAATGTGCCAATTTTGCTTTTAACCGCACTTGGAGCAACTCAAGATAAAACAGAAGGGTTTAGATGGTGGCGCAGATGATTATTTAACGAAAACCATTTGCGCTCGATGAGCTTCTTGCACGCGTGCGTGCGCTTTTACGTCGACCTCAAACGTCAGTGGAAACGGTTTTAAGAGTGGCGGATTTATCGCTAGATTTAAATACGCATGAAGTTCTTCGAAATAATCAAAAAATCGAACTCACAAATAAAGAATTTTCGCTTTTAGAATATCTTGTTCGAAACGCTGGTCGACCAGTTTCGAAAGAGCAAATTATCGCCCACGTTTGGGACTATGATGCTGATATTTTTGCCAAATAATATTGAAGTTTATATTAGCTATTTGCGCGAAAAGGTTGATAAAGCCGTTTAAGGATAAATTAATTAAAACAGTTCGTGGTTTAGGGTATAAAATCGATGAAGAATAAAAACAATAATTTTTTTACGATTTGGCGGCGATATTTTTTTCGAAGTGCGCATTTTAGCCTTTCGATGCTATATTTTTTTGATTTTATTAGCGATTGTTGGTATTTTTTTAATATAGTTATTTTTTTATTCGATAAATACGAACAACATGGAAATCTCTACACCATCGGTAGAGATGGGAGCTTTTAAAGAGAAAGATAAAGACTCATACGGTAGCGATGAGTTTAGAACAAGAATAATTACCGCACGAAACAAGCGGGCTAGCGAACAAATAACGGAAGCCATTCTAATTCTAGATTTTTCAATTTTGCTCGCCGGTGGAGTTGGTAGTTTTTGGCTTGCGCATCGCGCTTTAGAGCCACTCGAACAAGCCCATAAGTTACAGTCTGAGTTTGTTTCAAATGCAAGTCATGAAATTAGAACGCCACTTGCCGCATTGCAGCTCGAAACAGAAATGATTTTAAAAGATAAAAACGCGTCTAAAGAGGAGCTTTGTGAAGTTTTGGAGAGCAACTTAGAAGAAGCTAAAAGCTTGACCGCAATGGTGAATATGTTGTTGAAGCTTTCGAAAATTGATGAAGAAATTCCACTATCAGCAACGAATTTAAATGAAGTTGTAAAGGCAAGAATCGTAAAATTTCCAGATGCGGATAAAAGAATTAAATTTGAAGGTGGAAAAGATTTTATTATACAAAACAACGAAACCGCAATAGATGAGATGGCGACAATTTTAATTGATAACGCTTTTAAAAATATAATGTTTCGAAAGAGCCCTGTTGAAGTTAAGATTTTTTTCGGCAAAATCGGCAAGCTATTTTTGGAGATTTCGAATTTTTTTCGAATGAGATTTCGCAAGATGAATTAAATCGGTTTTTCGATCGATTTTATCGATGTGATAAAGTGCGTAGCTGTAATAATCGAACCGAAGGTTATGGCTTAGGGCTGGCAATTGCAAAGAAACTAGCCGATAAAACACACAGTAATATTAGTGTGAAAAATGAGCGAATTCCTAAGACTAAAAAAATTTAAAACAACTTTTTGCAGTCGCTATGCGATTTTCGAAATAAGATTTTAATATAAAACCCTTGCTTTTTAGAGATAAATGTGCTAAAAATTATGGGTGAACTTTATTTACGTAAATGTAAAAACTTGGCTATGCGAGGGTCGTAACAGGGAAAACCCGCTTTCGAAACCACGCGAATGCCAAGCTTTAATCGTGGAAAGTTTACTAATATTAAATTAATGGGAGCATAAGTGAAATGAAAAACACTTCTCGGTACCAAAATTGGTATGACCCAAATCATCGGTGAAGACGGCGTTGTTACACCAATTACGCTCGTTCAAGCTGGCCCTGTAACTGTGACTCAGGTTAAAACCGTTGAAACAGACGGCTACAACGCAGTTCAAGTGGCATTTGGTGAGGGTAAGAACCTGAGCAAGGCCGTGGCTGGACATGTAAAACCAGCAGAGGTAACTCCGAAGCATCTTCGTGAGTTCCGCGTTGACGAAATCCCTGCGGATGTAAAAGTTGGCGCTAAAATTAATGTTGAAGCTTTCGAGCTTGGAGACATTGTTAATGTAACTGGAACAAGCAAAGGTAAAGGTTTTGCTGGAACAGTTAAGCGACACAACTTTAACACAAGCAAGAGCTCACACGGTGGAAACGGAAACGTGCGTCGTGTTGGTTCAATCGGATCAATGTATCCACAAAAAGTCTTTAAAGGTAAAAGAATGCCTGGACGAATGGGACACGATAAAGTTACTGTTAAAAATCTAACAGTTGCCTATATCGATGTAGAAAATAATTTAATTGGGCTAAAAGGTGCTGTTCCAGGACCAAAGAAAGGTCTTGTTAGCATTGGAGGTAAAGCATAATGGCTGAAAAAACAACTCTTCCAAAAAGCGTTTTTGCAGTTGAAGTTCGAAATCACGAACTCTTGAAGCTTGCCTATGACGCTTATCTTGCTAATAACCGCTTAGCAAGCGCTACAACAAAACAACGCGGTGAAGTTCGCGGTGGTGGTAAAAAACCATGGCGACAAAAAGGAACTGGTCGCGCACGATTTGGATCAATTCGAAACCCAATCTGGCGAGGCGGTGGTATTGTTTTTGGACCACGCGGTAATGAAAACTATACTAAGAAAATTTCAAAAACTTCAAAACGAGTTGCTCTTCGACAAGCTTTGACAGTTAAAGCTGATAAAGTTCTTGTTGCAGATATCAAAACAACTGGTAAAACTGCTGAAGTTGCAAAATTCTTGAAAGAGAATAATTTGAATCGACGAGTTCTTATCGTTGCTGAAAAAACAGACGAATTAATTCGTGCAACAAATAATATTAGTGAAGCTTTGCTTGTTTCACCAATGTATCTAAATGTGTTCGACATTTTGAACGCTGATCACATTGTTATTGCGCCAAAAGCAATCGAAACAATCGAAAACTGGTTAGGAGGAGAAAAATAATGGCGATCAAACCTATTACTCCACGAGCAACCGAGAAAGCTTATGCTCTTTCTACAACAAAAAATGTTTACGTATTTAATGTACCGCTAACTTTGAATAAAAATCAAATCAAAGAAGCGATTGAAAAAGAGTTTGAAGTAACTGTAACTGGCGTTCGAACTGTTGTTCAAGCTGGTAAGGTTAAACGAATCAACAAATCTCGAAATCCAAAACGATACGTTGCTGGTTCAACAACTCAAAAAGATATCAAGAAAGCTTACGTGACTGTAAAAGAAGGCGATAAAATTGCAATCTTTGAAAGCGCTGAAGCTGAAACTGCTGAGGAGAAGAAGTAATGGCTATTAAGAAATATAATCCTACGACTCCTGCTCGACGCGGTATGACGACTGAAGACTATAGCGAAATCACAACTCGAAAACCGCTAAAAAGTCTTTTGAAAGCGAAAAAGCAAAATGCTGGACGCAACAACTCTGGTCGAATTACAGTTCGACACCGAGGTGGTGGTGTTAAGCGACATTACCGAATCTTAACTCACAAATTGCCAACAGGTTTGACTTTAACAGTTCGAGAAATCGAATATGATCCAAACCGAAGCGCGCGAATTGCTCGAGTTCAAGATCAAAATGGTAAATTCTACTATGTATTGGCTGATACATCAATGTTCCAAGGAAAAGTTTTCCAAACTGGTAAAAAAGACATTGAAATTGAAGCCTCAAACCGAATGCCACTTTCAGAAATTCCTGTTGGTTCATTGATTTATGCAATTGAAATCACACCAGGAAAAGGTGCACAAATGGTTCGTTCAGCTGGTGTAAAAGCTCAGTTGATGGCTAAAGAAGGTGATTACGCACAGGTTAAAGTTACCTTCAGGCGAAGTTCGAAAAATCCGATTGGAAGCAGAGGCAACTCTTGGAACAGTTGGAAATATTCAACACCAAAATATTAAACTTGGTTCTGCTGGTCGCAAACGCCGCAAGGGTATTCGTCCAACAGTTCGTGGTGTTGTTATGAATGCCGTAGATCACCCACACGGTGGTGGTGATGGTGGACGACACGGAATTGGTCGTTCAACTCCACGCACACCTTGGGGTCAACCAACTCTCGGCTACAAAACTCGCCGACGTAAGAGTACTAATAAATTTATCGTGAAGAGTCGTCACGAAGCTAAGAGGAGAAAATAAATGAGTCGTTCATTGAAAAAAGGTCCGTTTATCGACTTCAAGCTTGCTAAAAAAGTAGCGGCTCTTGGAGCTGATGACCGAACAGTGATTAAAACTTGGGCTCGCTCAAGCACAATTACACCAGAAATGGTTGGTCGAACTATCGCTGTTCACAATGGTCGATTGCATATTCCTGTTTATATTTCAGAGAATATGGTTGGACATAAACTTGGTGAATTTGCGCCAACACGTAAATTCCGAAAACACGGTGGAAAGGATAAGAAATAATGGCTACTGTAACAACTCGTGCCTACATCAAAGGTATTGGTCAGGCTCCACGAAAAGTTTCAATCGTGGCAAGTCTTGTTCGGGGTCGAACTGTTGCTGATGCTCTAGTTATCCTTGATCACACACCACGCCGAAGCGCTTTAGCTGTTAAAAAAGCTATTCAATCGGCTGCAGCTAACGCTAAAAACAACGATAATGCTGATCCAAAAACTCTTGTAATCACAACTTTGTCGGTTACAGCTGGTTCACGACTAAAGCGATTTAAACCTCATATGCGAGGAATGGCGCTTCCTTTCCAAAAAGAAAAACTTCAAACATTTTAGTAGAAGTTTCTGGCGTTGTTAAAGAGAAAAAAGCTCCAGCTAAAAAAGCTGAAGTTAAGAAAACTACTGCAAAAGCAGAGAAAGAGAGCAAATAATGGGTCAAAAAGTTAATCCAATTAGCTTCCGTTTGCAAGCTCATAAAAACTGGGATTCACGATGGTTTGCTCAGAAAAAAGATTTTGCAAAATTCTTGATTGAAGATGACAAAATCCGAAAAACTATCGAAAAAAACGATTTGAAAGCCGACCAACTATCGACCGAATCGAAATCGAACGAACAGAAAACCTTATCACTGTTTCAATTCATACTGCAAAAGCAGGTGTCGTAATTGGACGTGGTGGTGCTGGCGTTCAAGAACTAAAAGCTCAACTTGAAAAAATGGTTAGCTTGCCGGTTCGAATTAATATTGAAGAAGTTCGACGACCAGAACTTTCAGCTAAATTAGTTGCTGAAAATATTGCTCGTCAACTCGAACGTCGAATTAACTTCCGTCGAGCCGTAAAAATGGCTTTACAAAATACAATGCAAGCTGGTGCGAAAGGTGTTCGTATTGAGGTTGCCGGACGTTTGAATGGTGCTGAAATGAGCCGTCGCGAGAAATTCTCAGAAGGTTCTGTGCCTCTACACACAATCCGTGCAGACATCAATTATCACGGCGCACGATCAAAAACCCCAGCTGGTATTATCGGCGTAAAAGTTTGGATTAATAAAGGTGAAAGGAATATTAAGTAATGGCTATTTTGTTACCAAAGAAAACCGCTCACCGAAAAGTTCGAAAAGGTAAAAACCCAGGCCGAGCAACTCGTGGAAACACTGTTGCTTTCGGTGACTACGGTCTAATGAGCCTTGAAAATGAGCGAATCAATTCACGACAAATTGAATCAGCTCGAACAGCTATGACTCGTTACATTAAACGTGGCGGTCAAGTTTGGATTCGAATTTTCCCACATACACCAGTTACTCGAAAACCACAAGACGTGAAAATGGGTAGCGGTAAGGGAAATCCAGAATTCTTTGTGGCAAAAGTTAAAGCTGGAACTGTCATGTTTGAAATGAATGGCGTTTCAGAAGAAGTTGCTCGCGAAGCTATGCGACTTGCTGGCCACAAACTTCCAGTAAAAGTTAAATTCGTAAAGAAAGGTGAAATCTAATATGGCGACTACATTGACAGGTGTTGTTTCGAGCGCTAAGGCCGACAAAACTATCACCGTAACAGTTCATAGCCGTGAAACACACCCAATTTACGGCAAACAATATACTGTAACTCGAAAATACACTGCTCATGATGAAAACAATGAAGCTGGTGAAGGCGATAAAGTTGTTATCAAAGAAGTTCGACCAATTTCGAAAACTAAAAGTTTTGCTTTAGTTGAAATTGTTGAAAAAGCCCGAGGTTCAGTAGAATTGAAAGAGGAGGCATAATGATTCAACAAGAAAGCCGACTTAAAGTAACAGATAACAGTGGTGCAAAAGAAATCCTTTGTATTCGTGTTCTTGGTGGTTCAAAACGCCGCTACGCACGAGTTGGCGATATTATCGTTGCTACTGTTAAAGACGCTAACCCAACTGGTAACGTTAAGAAAAAATCAGTTGTGAAGGCTGTTGTTGTGCGAACTCGCGACCAGATTCGTCGAAAAGATGGTTCAACTATTTGTTTTGACGATAATGCTGCAGTTATTATCGCTGACGACAAAACTCCAAAAGCAACTCGTGTATTTGGTCCAGTGCCACGCGAGCTTCGCGATTTGGGATATAACAAAATTATCAGCTTAGCTCCGGAGGTGCTCTAATATGGCGTTAAATGGAATTGTAAAAGGTGATAATGTTGTAATTATCAGTGGAAAAGATAAAGGTTTGACAGGTGAAGTTGTTAAAGTTCTACCAAAGAAAAACGCCGTTCTAGTTGAAGGTATTGGTAAAAAACATCGTCATATTAAACCAAACCAATTTAATCCACGTGGTGGAGTAAAAGACATTCATGTTCCAACTCCAGTTCACAAAGTTAAAAAAGTAGAAGCTAAAAGCGCTAAATCAAGCAAAAAAGGAGATAAATAATGGCTAAAACTACTGTTTATGTTCCTCGCTTGAAAACTCTTTACAAAGACACTATTGTTAAAGAACTCGAAAGCGAACTAGAGCTAACAAATATCCACCAAGTTCCAAAGCTTGAAAAAATCGTTGTTAGCGTAGGAACAGGAAAAAAGAAAGAAGACAAGCGTTTTCAAGAAGCTGTAAAAAATACAGTTACAAAAATTACTGGTCAAACACCAGTAGCACGTTTGCCTAAAAAATCAATTGCGACTTTCAAAATTCGTGGTGGAATGGGTGCTCCAATTGGTTATAGTGTAACTTTGCGCGGTGATCGAATGTATGAATTCCTTGACCGTCTTGTAAATGTTGCATTGCCTCGTGTTCGAGACTTCCACGGAGTTGGTGCAAAAGGTTTCGACAAAGGTGGAAACTATAACTTGGGAATTTTAGAACAATCAATTTTCCCAGAATTGACTTTCGAAGAAACACAAATTCTTCACGGACTTCAAGTTACTTTCGTAATTAAAAACGAAGGTGAAGCTCACAGCCGAGCACTACTTGAAAAATTCGGTATTCCATTTGAAAAGAAAGGAAAAGCGTAATGGCTAAAAAAATCAATGATTGCAAAAGACTTGAAGCGCAAAAAAATGATTGAAAAATATGCTGCAAAACGCGCCGAATTGAAAGCCGCTGGTGACCAAGAAGGTCTTCAAAAGCTTCCACGTAACTCAAGTCCCATACGACTTAAGAAACCGCGACAATTTTTGATGGTCGACCACGCGGTTATATGCGACGATTTGGTATGAGCCGAATCACTTTCCGCATTAAAGCTTCAAAGGGTGAAATCCCAGGCGTAACGAAAAGTAGTTGGTAGAAGGAAGGAGAAAATATGTCATTACAATCAACTGACCCTATTGCCGACCTTCTAACTCGCATTCGAAATGCAGCAATGGTTGGCAAAAAAATGAAATTCGCGTTCCTTCAAGTAAATTGAAAGAAGTAGTAGCGAAAGAGCTTGCTAAAAGCTAATTATATTGAATCTGTTAAAGTTGAGTCAGCAAAACCTCGCGATATCTTGGTAGTAAAAATTACTAAAGATGGCGAAGCTGCTCGCTTTAATGAACTTACTCGAATGAGTAAACCAGGACGCCGAATGTACGTAGGTGTAGAAGAAATTCCACGAATTAAAAGTGGTCGTGGAATGGTTCTACTTTCAACTTCAAAAGGTGTAATGAACGGTTTTGAGGCTAAAAAACAACGACTTGGTGGCGAATTACTACTTAAAGTTTGGTAGTTTAATCCTTAAAGCTAAATTTAAAAGACAAGTCTTCTAACGAGGGCTTGTCTTTTTAGTAGGGTTTATTTTACTACTTAGATATGTTATAATAATATTAATGTTTGATTCGTTTTTTTGCATAAAAAAATATGAGAGTGCCTTATCGACTTCACGCTACAAAAAAATGCGTAGTTCGGATAACCCTAAAGCTGTGGTGGTTTTTATTCATGGAATTGCAAGCAATGCTGCAATGTGGAAAAAAGCTGAAAGTGAAATTGAAGGTGAATTTGATATTTACGCTGTTGACTTAATTGGTCATGGGAAATCACCAAAACCGAAATGGCTGGGTGCGCAAAGTCTTGCCGTGCAAGCCCGAGCAGTTCGTAGAATGGTTTTTGTAATGAAAAAATATAAAAAACCCTTGTTTTTAGTAGGTCATTCAATGGGCTCTTTAGTCGCTGCTGAATTTTCAAAAATGTACCCGAATCTCGTAGATAAGATATTTCTACTTTCGCCGCCAATATATTCACCAGAAGAAGCTCGTGGATCGAGTTCAAGAATTTATCCTTAAAGAAAGAGCTATCAAAAAAATTGTTTCAGACCCGAAGGAATCTATTAAATTTGTAAATACCGCAATCGGAATGGGCGTAGCAGATGTTGAAAAAAATTTGATTCGCAAGAACAGTTTCGTCCAGTTAGAAGGTCTTTAAAAGAAGCTATTATCCAACAAGATACTTTCACTGTTCTTTCAAAAACTGAAACACCAACGAAAAATTATTTATGGAGCTTTCGATCCTGTTGTGATTGGTAGAAATATTCGAAAGTTAGGGTAGGATAAATAATAAAATTAAAGTTTCGCGAGTTTTTAAGTGCACATGATCCAACAAAATCGATGATTTCACAAGTTTCGAAAAGATATTAACAAAGCTTTAAAGGAGCAAAAAAATGAGTAAAAAAATTATTTTAACAGGTGATCGTCCCAACTGGAAAAATTGCATATCGGTCATTATGTGGGATCATTAAAAAAACCGAGTTGATCTACAAAAATTCTGGCGAATATGAGATGTTTGTAATGATTGCAGATGCTCAAGCTTTAACAGATAATGCAAAAAATCCTGAAAAAGTTCGTGAAAATGTTCTTGAAGTCGCGTTGGATTATTTAGCTGCTGGAATTGACCCTTCGAAAACGACAATTTTTATTCAGAGTCAGGTTCCACAACTTCCCGAATTGGCAATGTTTTATGCGAATTTAGTTTCTATCTCGCGTCTTGAACGCAATCCAACAGTTAAAACTGAAATTAAGCAGAAGAATTTTGGTGAAGGCGTACCAAGTGGTTTTGTGTTTTATCCGATTTCGCAGGCTGCAGACATTACGGCTTTTAAAGCAACTCATGTTCCTGCGGGTGAAGACCAATCGCCAATGATTGAGCTAACTCGTGAAATCGCGCGTTCTTTTAACCAGGCTTATAATTCAGAAGTTCTCGTTGAGCCAGAAATTATTCTTTCGAAAGAAGGGCTTGAGCGCCGTTTGCCGGGTATTAATGGTATGAATGCTAAGATGAGTAAAAGTTTAAATAATGGAATTTATCTTGCAGATTCTTTTGAAGAAATGCGTGCAAAAGTAATGAAAATGTATACAGATCCAGACCACATTAAGGTTGAAGATCCGGGTAAGGTTGAAGGAAACGTTGTTTTCGCATATCTAGATGTTTTTGCTGAAGATAAAAATAAGGTTGAAGAAATGAAAAAGCAATATCAAAAAGGTGGACTAGGTGATGTTGCGGTTAAAAAATACCTTATCGAAGAAATGGATAAGATTTTAAAACCTATTCGAGAAAGGCGTGAAGAGCTTGCGAAAAATCCCGAAGCTATTTATAAAATGCTTGAAGAAGGAAGTGTGAAGGCACGAAAAGCTGCAGCGGAAACTTTGCAAGAAGTTAAAGCGTGCAATGAAAAATTGACTATTTTGGAGATAAAAGATGGCGAAATTTAATTCGAGCGATATTTTTAAAGATTTTGCGAAAAATTCAATATCGCGAACGAAGATAACGTTCCGCGAAATATTGAAGAGCTTAAAAAGACTTTCAGCTGACGAATTTTTCAGAAATATTTACATTTAAATTTAGTAAGAATAAATTTTTTTGTTATTATTGATGGAACTGCGGAAGATGATGAATTTTATATTCGAGAGATTTTTGCGTAAGAATTTTTGGCGAAATCGAAGGACGTCTGATTGAAAAACCCATTAGATTCAATGATGAGCTTCGCGATACCCTTTTGAAGGTAAAGACGTTTATCTTTTTCAAAACATTCAGTCGAAAAAAAGCGTTTGGATGTTTATTTAGCTGAAAAAAATATCCAGAAATTTTCACGCGCTACAATTCAAAAAAATATTAAAAAAATGGTTTTGTTGAAGTTAATGGAAAAACTTGCAAAAAAACCAAAAAGATTTAGTGGACGAAAAAAATCGAAAATTTTAATTAATATTCCTGATAAAAAAAGGTTGAAAAAGTTGATTTTTCCAGTTATTTTTGAAGATGAGAATGTGATTGTAATTAATAAGCCTCGAGGCGTCTTTAACGCATAGCAAAAGGCGTTTTGAATGATGAATTTCACTGTTGCAGATTTTTTTGAAAGTCGTGGTGCTAAGTTTGCAAAAAGATACAAATCGTGTTGGTATTGTTCACCGTCTCGATAGAGAAACATCAGGGAGTTATTATTGGTGCAAAGAACGATGAAACTGCAAAAAGCTACAAAAGCAATTTTCAGAAAGAACCACAAAAAAAGACATATCTTGCAATAGTTAAGGGTAGCTTTAAATCCTAAAAAGCAATTATTGATCTACCGATTGCACGAAATGGTTCTGCGCCGAGTACTTTTATGGTGCACGCCAAAGGAAAGACTGCTCAAACTAAATATGAAGTTATAGATGAGAATAACGAACTATCTCTGGTAAAACTAACACCAAAAACTGGCCGAACTCATCAACTTCGTGTTCATTTAAGCTATTTAAAACATCCGATTTTGGGCGATAAAGTTTACGATAAAACTATCACAAAAGCCGAATCTGAGCAAAGAATGTTCTTGCATGCCCAAACACTTGAGATTACGATTCCTCCAAAAAATGGTGAAAAAGATTCGCAAAGAATGGTTTTTGAAGCTGAAATTCCTGAAGGTTTTAAATTAAACCACAATGAATAATTTTTTTCAAAAAAACACTATCCTAAACTCACACGCCACGATTATTGAAATTCCCTCGTGGATATGGTTTTTGAATTTTGCCTTAAAAAGATAGACTTTTTCAAAAAGAAATACAAGTTATTAAAATTTGAGCCAACTATTCACGGCACAAAAAAACTGAAAGTATTAATGTGGAAGATATTGAAACTCTGCAAGAAAAAGTTAAAGTTAAAAGTGTGAAAAAGCGCTGTTTTTGTTTTTTGTGAAATGCAGAAAAAAATGAACGAAGCTGCTCAAAATAAATTTTTTTAAAAAAATATTTGAGGAACCTACTAAGAATACTTCATTTTTACTTTTAACCGAGAATAAGAACGCTTTCGAAAAAAACAATTTTTATCGAGGGCGCAGATTTTGAGAATTCCACCAATTTCCACCATAGAATCATTAAATATGCTCAAAAAAACAAAGCTAGATGATCAAGACAAACAGAAAAATTCTTTTTTTAGCGGATGGCTTACCTGGTGAAATTGAAAAAAACTTTCAAATAGTAAAAAGATACTTTTAACGAACAAATAGAGAATGCCGAAATTGCTAAAGCGATGGTTTACTGGGATCTTGCTTTGATAAAATATTAATTATAAAAATATTAAAATCCGACAGAGATAAAACCTTAAAAGGTATTAGAAATTCTATTAAAAAAATAACAAGCCAAACCTTTGCTCAAAGTCCCAAAAAGAAAATGCGCTTAAAAACAAAGGGAGATTTTAGATGCGTTTAATAGAATTTCAAAAAAATGGAAACGTCAGTTTAATTCTACTCCAGGTGGCAATAGTATAGATTTGCAAAAAAATAACCGCTTGTGGTATAATAGTAATCATGTTAGTGTTGATTTTTAATTATCGCATTGAGTATTTATATTTTTTGGAAGAAATCCGATGAGGTTCTAAAAAATACATTGCCAGATAATCTTTCGGCTAAGATTGATAAAGCTGTGGCGAGTTGCTCAAGAAGCGATTATTGATAGAAAGTATCTTCGTGCTGAAAAAGTTTTATTAACTATTTTACGCTTTGATGAACGAAATGCTACCGCATACAATAGATTAGGTATCATTTATGCAGGACAGAAGCAATTTGATGACGCTATTGAGTGTTTCGAAATTGCACAAAGTTTAGAAAGTAGTGCATCAAGTCTGCATAATGTTGGACTCATATATCTTGAAACAGAGAACTATCAGAAGGCTGCTTTAGCTTTCGAGCAGGCTCTTGAGATTGAAGATAATATGCCAACACGCTACATTGCATATGCTCGCGCACTTGAAAAACTAGGAAAAGACAAACTAGCTATTTCCGCCTTAGAGAAAGCGGCCGAGCTGGACGAAAGGCCACAAATTCTACGGAGTCTAGGCGCTCTATATCTAAAGGTTGAAGATCTTGAAAAAGCGAAAGAAATCAAGGATAAACTTGAGTCTCTGAAAGATGACCGCAGAGTGTTAAAACAAAATCGAATATCCAATAAATCTATCTCAACTAAAAAAATAACAATGTAGAAATTAAAAGACAGTCAAACGAGGGCTGTCTTTTAAAATATAAATATTATACTGCTGATTAGTCTTCTTCATGATGCCGTGAAGCAATAAATAGTTGAGCTACAGATACTAGGATTATCACTGAAGAGACAAACCAGAATTGGCTAGTGTTTGGAATATTAAATTCGAAGAATTCACGCAAAATAGGTGTGCTAAATATAACCGCGGTAAACAATAGTGTTCCTAATATATATAAGCCTCTTCGAATGTCGTTATTTTTTGACGGTTTTGAACCCAAAAATACTTCGCTTAGGATTGTTGCAAATACACCAAACCAAGCAGTCGTAATTACTACTGTTGCAAGAATTCCCGTGCATCATCGCTCGATTAGTGAGTAGTCCGCCAGTTCGGACATGAAGACCGATATAAATGAACGAAATAGCCAATCCGCTTAAGATTGCAATTGGTAAAATTGCATAAAGCGTATCGCGCCAGAAATTTTTTGGGTTAATTTTATGTTTAGGGATTGGTGGAAATAGTGTGGTTAAAACCGTTGGTAATGTAACTAAAATAAAATTCATATACGTGATATGTCTTGGTAGAAAAGGATAGTTTATTCCCGCAATCATTGTGGCAAAAAGAATTGTTACACCCAAGATGATTTTATGAAAGAACAAAATTGCGATCATCTCAATTGAGAGCATAATTCTGTTACCAACTTCAACGCCACTAGGCAAAGAGGTGAAAAGAGTTATCCATTAAAACCAAATCTGCAACCCGTCGAGTCGCTGGAGCACCATCAAACATCGAAATTCCAAGGTCGGACTTTTTTTGATTGCTAAAGCATCATTTACTCCATCACCAATCATTCCGGTATAGAATTTATTTTTTTGAAAAAAATGCCAATAATTTTTCTCTTTTTTTGTTCCGGTAGGACGCGCAAAAAAATAGTATTTTTCAAGAACCGCTTTCTCAAAATCTTTTTTTCGAAAGCTCTTTTTAATTCTGCGCCGGTAATATTTTTTTCGGCATTTTTAATGCCTGCTTCAGAAGCGATAAAGCTAACTGTTCGAGGATTGTCCCCAGAAATAACACGAATCGAAACACCTCTATTTTGTAAAAAAATGCAACTGTTTCTTGAACATTTTCACGCAAAAGCATTTTTTTAAGGGTAATAACTGCAAGAGGTTGAAGTTTTTCAGATTCTAGCAGATCTTTTTATTTTTTTCCAGCTTTATTGAATTTTTGCAAGCAAGAGAACACGAAAACCTTGTGATGCTAAATCATTAATTTTATCTGTAATATCAGCAGATTTTATGCTGTCATCTAGGTTTTTTTAAGATAAATTCTGGGGCACCAAAAACTATAGATTGCTCGTCTGCAGAGTCTTTTCGAAAAGCTCATCCCGGAAAGCTTTTCATGAGCTCGAAAAAGCCATATAGTCTGTAATTTTTTTATATTTCCTTTTGAAGAAAATTCATTAAGAATAGCCTGTGCTGTTGCATTTTTCTCGGCAGATTCTGAGTTTAAAGCGTTTAAAATTTCACCAATTTGTTCTTTAGAAAAGTTTTTATCTAAAACATCGCAAGAATTAAACTTGATTTCAGGAGAAGTTAACGTTCCGGTTTTATCTGTCGCTAGAACCTCCAATAAAAGCCATATCTTCAATGGCAGAAATTTTTTTGCGGTAAAACTTTTGCTTGGAGTAGTTTTAAGGAACCGTAGGCGAAAAAAACAACGAGCTTGCCAGTAATAATCCTTCAGGCACTACAACAACCGCAGCAGATGTAATAGTCTTTTAAAACAGTAGTAGGGTCTTCCTTTAAAAAAATAAAGAAATAAACTACGCAAATTATTGCTGTAAGTGCAAGAGCAAACCAGCTCAATCGGGAAATTAGCTTTGAAATTTTTTTGTTGAATTGGCGTTAGTTTTGGTTTGTAATTTTTTTTAGTTTGGCCGTCATTTGGCCAGCTTCAGTTTCATCTCCGACAGCAATAACTTCTGCTTCAGCATCGCCCGCAACAACAATTGCACTCGAAAGAATCTTATCGCCAACTTTTTTAGGAATCGAATCACTTTCACCAGTTAAGATAGATTCGTTAACCTCGAAAGAGTTTGATTTAGTAATTTTCGCATCCGCAGGAATTTCATCACCAGTTTTTAGTAAAAATCCTATCACCGGTTTTTTTAGTTCAGTGAAAGAGGACTTCTTCTGTTTGTCCATCTCTAAAAATTCGAGCACGCGGAGCGCTCATCAGTTCGATTTTTTTCGAAGAGTTAGATAGGCACGAATTTCTTGAATACTGCCAATGAACGAGTTGACTAAAATTACGAAAGAGATAAACCACGCATCACGGTGTTCACCAACAAGTAAAAGCCCGCCAGCAAGAATAAAGATAGCGATCGATATTGGTGAAATAAAGTTTCTAAAAATTATTGTACGGATATGTTTCATGTAATATATTATAACAGTTTTTTTAAATTAATAAAAAAACCCTCACCGAGGGTTAGAATTATTTTCTTGACCGTACATTGAGGCCAACGAGTAGTCCTGGATAAATAGGTTTATCCGGATGGTATTTCTGAGAACTTTTGCTAAAAACTTTCTATTCTTTTTGAATAACCTTTATTTCATTCTTTTCAATGGCTTCGGTATGTCGTTTGGGTTAAAACATTGATTTCGATGATACAACTCCTCAGTTAAAAAGCACGAAAAACTTCGTCGTTAGAGTAATCTTTATCGATATTTTCCGCGAGTCGATCTAGTAGTGCGTCTATAATACCAGCATTAATATAAATTGTTTTATGTAACAGATGTGCATTAAAGCCTATCTCCACAAGTAATCGCGCATCAATCTTTTGGAATTGCGCAAACTAAATAATCGATTTTTTTGTGATTTTTTTGCATAGTTTCACGATCTCACTAAATAGCTGACCTAATTCTTCTCGTGTAGCTTTATACTCGCCGCCGCTGATATCTATGAAGTCAACTATTTCATAAACGTCAATGATTCTTTTTTCTTTTTTAACTTTTTTAAAAGATTGCAGAGCTACAGCTGCCACGACTCTTTCCTTTTTTTCGAATAAAAACCACTCATCCCTTGAAAAAGAAAGTCTGTACGTCTATACGAGCTGTGTGTTTCTTCTAAAGCAGATATGATTTGTTTTGCAATTCTATCTTTTTCATCACCTAAATTGTTAAAAGTTTCAATTAGTTTAGCTTTAGGTTTAAAAAAATTCATTATCATAAAAGTACCTCCAAAAATATGAACTATTCATTATTATATCATTTTTTTAGGCTTTAAAAGCAAATGTAAGCTTTTATTTTTTTAATGGAAAGTGTGTTAAAATCTATAAATAACTTATCATCTTAAAAAAATAATTATGAATGCAATAAAAAAATATTTAAACGGTCTTGGTGTTATTTCTATAAGAATAAATATGGTTTTTTTGATAGGAACTTCAATCCTGCATTTTTATGATGTCTATTTTTTTGGAGTTAATGCGCTTTTTTTGGGCTTTTTAAATTGATTTTATTATTCTCAAACCAAGAGAATCTTACTAAAGGATAATTTCTATTTATTATTCTCAAACCCCTTGAGCTTTTTTTATTTTTGCGCAATATATATTCTTCTAGTGGCATTTTTTTAACATTTATTGAGTTTTTTTGTTCTAGTAACTTTTTATAAATTCACGTAAAGATAGCGAAAGTTTTTTTCATTAAAAAGAGTTTTTTTCGAAAGCATTCTTAAAAATGAGAAGCCTGCTTAGCTTTCAAATTTTCTTTTTTTATAATTTATTTTATATCGATGGTGCCTCTTGAAAATCTAGGCCTTTCTTCAACTATAACCGAAAAAAACTTCGAATCCCAGCTTTTTATTACTGGCGAAATATCAAAAAAACACCAGCTGGGCTAATAATGTGTATTGTCTTTAGTTGCAATTATTTTTTTATATTAATTTCGGCTAATTTTTACCTTACCGCGAACAATCCTAAAAAGACGAACCACTTTCGAAAAAGTATTAAAGGCGAGCTGGAAAGATACTCATAAGAAAATGGCGCAAATCTTAATTCCAATTGGTATTTTTTTGAAATTATTTTTTTCTTGCTGCGACTTTAATCTTTATGTTGATAACCGTTACGCTTCTTGGAGGATTAAAAAGAAATTTCTAGGATTTTTTTAATTGCACAAACAGTCTTTACAGACAATCTTTTGATGCTGCTTTTTTTGCGCTTTCAGTATTAACAAAAGATATCGATTGTGATTGTTTTGCTGGAAATTTTAGACTCGAAGAATTTAAAAAAATAATCCAAAGCCAGCTCAGCAAAAAAAGCATTCGAAAACTTTCGCGCTTTTGATGATTGCACTTTTGATAGGGGCAACTTTCACTAACGGAATTCAGATCTATTATCGAAAGGTTGATACTAAAATTTTGAAAATTGCACACCGTGGAAATGTTCATGGCGGTGTAGAGAATTCTTTAGAGGCACTTGAATCCGCAAAAAAGATTGGTGCCGATTATGCCGAGCTAGACATTCAGTTAACTCGCGATAATCATTTTGTCGTTATGCATGATTATAACTTACAAAGATTGACCGGCCGAAATGCACGCGTTCGAGACTTAACGCTTGATGAAATTAAAACTTTAACAATCCGTGAAAACAATTTCGAAAGCCGAATCCCAACTTTCGAAGAATACGTTAATAAAGCTAAAAAAATAAATATCAAACTATTAGTTGAAATTAAGCCAAGCGGTGATGAGCCCGAAGATTTTGCAGAAATGTTTATAAAAAAGTTTCGAAAACTTGGTGTTGAAAAAACTTTCAAGGTGATGTCTTTAGATTTAGATTTAATGAGAAAAATTGAAAGAATCGATCCTGTGATTGAAACTGGTTTTGTGATTCCGATTCAATTTGGCGACTTTGATGATTCGAAAATTGATTTTTACGTGATTGAAGATTTCTCATATCGTAGTGGTTTGGCGTTCAAGGCACAAAAAAACATCGCAAAATTTTTGTCTGGACATTAAATACGCAAAGCGAAATCTCTAGATATCTTCAAGAGCCAATTGATGGAATAATTTCAGATGAGATTCAAATGATTGAAGATATTGAAAAAGAAGACCGTTCGAAAGAGCCAATTCTAAAGAGTTTTGTGCGACTTCTAAAACTTCGATTTTTAAAAAAACCGCAAATGAATTAACTTTGCGGTTTATTTTTTTATTTATCGAATCGTTTTAAGATTGATAAATTTATGTTGTAGGACAAATAAATCATAAAATCTTGCAGATAACATAAAAGAATTCCCGAGACATTGTTTTTCCTTAATTTGTTCTTCTGTCGGTTCAAGTTTTAAACAAATTTCACAAAAAGCTTGCATTAAACCTAAGAAAGTTAAGATATTCATCTTGGTAAGGTTTACGGTGGTTTCTTAAAACCGAAAGGAAATCATTTGTTAGGATTGGAATTTCATACTCACCACTAAATTCATAAATTGCAGAATTCATTCGTTCATGGACTAATTTTGAAATTCTAATCTGGTTTATATCTCGTCTTCGATATTCAAAAAAATTGGGAATGGCGAATTGTAACTTCCTGAAGGGAAAAACATATGATGCTTATTACTTCTTCCTTCCTTTCGCCGTTGAAAATTCTTAGGAAAACTCCTGATTTCCGCAATAATTTTTTCGCGTTCCTCACTCCAGTTATAAACTTTCGAAATAGTAGTATATTTACCGTTTGAATCTTTCGAAAACTGTTTCTATTTGGCGACGACGACGACGAATTTCTTCTAAAACATACCTTTTTTGGTTTTTCTTCATAAACATCTTCAAAATATGATTTAGTTTCAAAAAAAGCGTGCAGCTGGATTTTTTCAGAATATCCAAGCCTCTTAAAGAGATCCATTTCCAAAATTCACGTCGGTAATCTGATCCCATTAGCATATATAAATTATAGTAATAGAACGAAATATTCGCAGTAATAAATCTAATAAGCTCATCATCAATTTTTTTAATATTATGATGATCAATATCGTCAAAAATCTGCAAACTTTGTATTTTACCAACATGAATCAAAGAAAGCACAAATACGGCAGCCATTTTCTTTCGGGTAGTTTTTTTAGTGGTGAGAAGATTCACTAATTCAACCAAAAAAATGAGGCGAAGCTTGAGGGAAAAAAACAACAGCGGTATTAGAGCCTTAATGGTTTCACTCGAGAACGAATGAAGTTTCTCATTAGAGCGCCAACCGAGTTTTTTATCGGGAGCTTCCGGGTCAATTCTTAACAACAACAAGATGATTATTTCAATTTTTTTGTAAAATATCTTCTGAAGGTTTGCTTGGAATTTTAATTTTACTAAGAATTTTAGCATTTTCATCTGATAATTCAATTTCGAGAAATTCTTCGTAGCTAAAACTAGAAGAAAGCATTTTTCTGCCTTTTTACTAATCGAAGAAATAACTTTTTCTAAGTTATAATAGAACATCGCATCTTTGAGTTTCATAATTTATTCCTCCTATGATAAAGTGCGCAACTAAAAAGTAGATAATTGTTATTATACAATTTTTTTACAAATATTTCAAGTAGATAAAAGCTTGAAAAAGTTTTTTTATGCTAAAATTATAAGGTTAATATTAAATGCGAGTGAAATTTGGGAGATTTTGCGCCTCATTTCTTCGAAAGAAATGACCAGCACGAAGCAAACAAACACTCTTTAAATGAAAGGAATAGTTCAATGAGTCGAATCGGAAAACTACCTATTGAGGTTCCGGCTGGTGTGACAATCACGATTGACGAGAACGAGATTTCAGTTAAAGGCGCTAAAGGCGAGCTAACTGTGCCTCATTTGTCAGACGTAACTGTCGAACTTGACGGCACAACATTAAAAGTTGTTCGAAAAAATGACGAACGCGTAGCCCGCGCACAACACGGATTACAACGAGCTCTTTTGAATAATGCCGTTATTGGCGTTACAAAAGGTTTCGAAAAGAAATTGGAAGTTAACGGAGTTGGTTTCCGTGTTCAAACTAACAATCCACAAGAGCTTGAAATGCAACTTGGTTTCTCGCACCCTGTAATCTATAAAGCGAAAGAAGGAATCACTCTTTCTAACGATAAAATGGTTATTACAGTTGCAGGAATCGACAAGCAAGCTGTTGGTCAAGTTGCGGCAGAAATCCGCGCCTTGAAGAAACCTGAACCATACAAAGGTAAAGGTATTAAATATGTTGATGAAGTTATCTTGCGAAAAGCAGGAAAGGCAGGTAAGTAATGTCTAAAGCATTAGCACTTAAGAAACAAAACTTAGCTTTGCGAAAAGGTCGCGTTCGAGCAAAAATTTCTGGAACAGCTGAACGCCCACGCTTAACTGTAACTATTAGCAATTTGCACGTTTCAGCTCAACTTATCGACGACGTTGCTCAAAAAACTCTTGTTTCAGCAACAACTGTTGGTTCAAAAGCTAAAGGTTCAAAAACAGAACTTGCTGCAAAAATTGGTACAGAAATTGCCAAAAAAGCAAAGAAAGCTAAAATTAATACAGTAGTATTTGACCGAAATGGTCGCCAATATGCAGGTCGTTTGCACGCCCTAGCAGATGCTGCTCGTAAGGAAGGATTGGAGTTCTAATTATGGCTGAAGCTCAAAAAACTCAGGCTCCACGCCGAAACAATGACCGACACAATGGTCGAAATGGTCGAAAAAACGACCGCCGAAACAATAATCGACGCCAAGAACGTGAAGAAAAGCAATTTGAAGAACTAGTAATCAATATTGATCGCGTTTCTCGTGTTGTTAAAGGTGGACGACGCTTCCGCTTTAAAGCTCTTGTTGTTGTGGGTGACCGCAAAAACAAAGTTGGTGTTGGTGTAGCTAAAGGTCAAGATGTGACTGCAGCTATCGCTAAAGCAACAAATGTTGCAAAGAAAAATATGGTTGAAATCGCGCTTGAAGGCGACACAATTCCACACGAAGTTGAAAAGAAAGTAACTGGTGCACACGTTCTTTTGAAACCTGCCGCTCCTGGTACTGGTATTATCGCTGGTGGTGTTGTTCGACAAATCATTGGTGTAACAGGTATTCGAAACATGCTTTCGAAATCTCTCGGCTCAACAAACAAGGTTAACATTGCTTATGCAACAGTTGATGCTTTGAAGAGTCTTGTGCCTAAAGACCAATGGCTAAATGCGCCAAAAAAAGCTAAAAAGGAGACTAAGTAATGAAATACAATGAACTCCAAGTTGCTGCAAATAAAGATCGAATCCGCGCTGGTCGTGGTATCGCTGCTGGTCGTGGTAAAACTGCTGGTCGTGGTACAAAAGGTCAAGGTGCTCGAACGGGTAAAAAACTTCGTGCAACTTTCCAAGGTGGTCAAAACCCACTTGTCCAAGCGACTCCAAAAGCTAAAGGATTCAAATCTTTGCGAAAACCAGCTCAAGTTGTTTATCTTGATCATCTAAATGATCTAGCTGGTGAAGTTGATAACTTCCGACTATTCGAAGAAGGATATATCGAAACTCCTTTCCATAAAGTTAAAGTTATCTCTCGAGGTGAATTGAACGAAAAAGTTACTTTGAAAGTTCAAGCAGCTTCAAAATCTGCTATCGAAGCTATTGAAAAAAAGCTGGTGGTAAATTTGAAAAAAAGTTGCTACACCTTTGAAAAAAATCAGTAAAAGAAGAAAAATAATTCTTCTTGAAATTGTTTAAAACAGCTCGACAGGGCTGTTTTAAATAATATTAAACTCTGCGACAATGGCTGTAGGGGTTGATTTTTGGGAAGGACTGGAGTAATATCAAGATATGAAAGATAGGCGGAAGATAGCTGTGTGTAGCATGCTTGGATTGGTCGCGTTGGGGCTAATCGGTGCTTTGATATACACTCTTGTTTTTCCGGATAAAGTGGCTAAAATAACAGGACACGACAAATTGTTGAACAAACCTGTTGAATATCATGAGAAAAAGCCTACAAAATTACAAGAGAGACCAACCGCTGACAAGATATTTGAACTTGTAAACAAAGAGCGAACTCAAAGGGGGATTGCTCCTTTAGTGCGTGTGCCTGAGATTGATAATAACGCAAGGCTTAAAGTTGAAGATATGATCAAGAATGATTACTATGCTCACAAAAACCCAAAGACTGGGCAGTTCCTAATGGATAGAACTTATAGGGATAATCATTGTAATACATATGGTGAAAATATCAACGCTGGAAGTTACTATGCTTATTTAGAGGGTGATATGTCAGAAGTGGAAGTTAAATCGTGGATGGAAAGTACTGACGGGCATCGTGAAGCAATATTGAACCCGAAATATAAATATTCAGGTATAGCCTTGGACTGGTGGGACAAAGAACGTCACCAGTTTCGTGTGGTACAGCATTTTTGCGAACCTTTATAAACCTTAGACCATCTCCCAAATAGAAATAAGGAGAATATATGGGCTATATTGCAAACTATAACGGTTTAGATGCAAATAAGTATAACGGTAGCAACGACTTCCGTGGTTTTTTGGCGGCAAATGGTTATGGAAAATTCTTGCCATATGTGGGTAATGATGGTAAGGGTGATTTTCGAAAAATGGCGCAAAACCCAGAATATGCCAACCAGACTCAAGCAAACTTAGGTGGAGGAATGCAAGAATTGCATGATTGGTGGAGTAAGAATAACGCTAACAACAATAGACAATATAATGTAGACCCACGCGGTGGATCATACAACCCTCAAGCGGCAGCCGAAGCGAAAGCAAGGGCAGATGAGATTGCGAAATATCGTGAACAAGAACGGGTGGCGGCTGAAGGCTTGGGCAGATTGGATCGCCAACGAGATATTTGGCGTGGTAATGTTGAAAATAACTACGCTAACCAGCTAAACGACCTTGAAAACAGCTACACCCAAAGCAAGGGCGCCTATGAGATGAACAAACGAGACTCAGAAGCACCAAAACCGTGCAGTGCGTTCACAAATCATGGAAGATGCAAACAACCAAACTAACTCTTTGCGCCAAATGTTTGCAGCAGGTGGAGCGGGAGACTCAAGCGCAGCACAAATTGTTGCTCCTTGGGCGGTTGGCTTGGAGGCGAGCCGAAACGCCGGAAGCGCACAAGATGCTTTCGCTCGAGACCGCCGAAACCAAGACTTGGAACTTGCCAGTGCAACTAATGCATACAACAAGAACAAGAAAGACTGGGAAACGAATCGCCAAGATGCGCTAAATAACGTGGATTCGCAAATTGAAAGTAGCCGAATTGACCTAAATAACCGCATTATGGATGCAAGGCAGAAACAAAAGACTGCGAATGGCCAAGGGTTGCAGAGCGCGATAGACCAAACTAGGGATCTATCGAACCAGATTAGCAACAGTCAGAATAGGATTTTGGATTTGAGCAAGGAAACACCAAAAGCCCTTGAAAAAGTGGAATTTAAAGCACCAAAGCTTAGCGATTATAGCGAAAATGTGCAAGGTGTGAAGGTGGACAGTGGAAATCCGGACCAGGCGGGACTACAAGACCAGCTTGATCCACGGCTTGCTGCGTTGCTTGATCCGAATAAGAAGAAAAAGGATTTGCAGGGGTAGAAAGGGAAGCTCGAAAGGGCTTTCTTTTATTTTTGTAAAAATATAACAGAAACCATATATTCAAATGCTAATTACTACAATCTGTGCATTTGATTTTTTTAATTTATAACAAAATATAAAATATATTAACATTTTTATAACAAAACTATTGACTTTGTTATAAATATTTGATACAATATAAATAGTTCAAGAGAACGTAACGTTAAAATCTACTTACATAATTTTTTTGAAACAATATGTTCTTCATAGCTAAAATTAATCTAACGAAGAACAATGCAGAAAATGTTTCAGCAATTATAGAGGGAGCTGAATTCCTTAAAGGTCTAAAATTCAGCATAATATCAACCGATAATAAAAAGATTGGAGGTGCTTATGGAAATAGACATATCTCCAGAATGGCGTAGTCGAGCCGTAGCAGAATTTATCACAGATGAAATCAAAAAAACTAATTGAAACGACCTGTGATGAACATTTGTATTATAGAGTGGAAAGGCTAATTATAAAGTAGATTTTTTTAACAATAATGTTCTCTTGAACCTTAAATGAGGGTACTTACTGCATTTTCATGGAATAAAGAAATGTGCTCTTATTTGCACAGATACAACAATAATACAATAAACACAACAATTTTAAGGAGATTCACGAAATGGCTAATACTAAAAATGATTGCCGTAAGGTTTTTCTGATAGTACTCAGAAAGAAGTTGAACTCATTGCTGAAAAAAACTCAGGGATGAGCCAGAGTGCAGCGGTTATCTTTTTAACGCACCTTGCTTTATCGGAATTAAGAAAACAAAACAAAAATATTGTAGCTGAAACTGTTTTTGAAAAATTCTATTGCAAAAATAACAGTAAATATGCTAGAATGTACATAGAAAGAACATATTGTTGATATAAATTATTCCCTTTCACTCCATAAAAACTGCTTGACCGGCGGTTTTTTTATTTTTTGCTATAAATTTAAAAAGAGAGGCAAAAGAAATAAAATAAGTACAAAATGTTTTATTTTTGAGCTGGAAAAAAATATAATAGAAATATGAACAGTAAGAAACATTTAATTAGCGAATATGCAAAACAAGTTTTAATCTTGATGTATAGAGAAGAGCTAGAAAGTCCAGGCTGCTCTTTTAATAAGCTAACTATAGACAATTTCAGGAAAGAAGTATATGTTTCGAAAAATGACAATAAGGATTTGCTCTCTTCAATTATGGACATCTTAGATAACGATAGGTCAAGGTTGTATCAAATTATAAATTACCTCTCAGATTGTGCATATATATTGATCGGCGATATGTCAAAAAAACTAATGAATCAATAACATATTCAGATATTAGGTTATTAGGCTATGGTGTGAATTTTTGTTGAGAATGTATTTAACAATAAAGCCTGAAAGCCTTTAGGCAAAATAGGGGTAATTTTTAACGGTGATGTATCTTTAAATGTTGACTCTTTACTAAAAAAACGAAATAACGGATTTGGCTGGTTTTGGAAAAATAGCTGAATCGATTAAAGAATTTACAAAAATAGTTTAAATTAAAGTATAAAACTCAAAAAAATAATACTCGTACAGGGTGTTATTTTTGTACTATATTATTGGTTTATAAAGTTTATCTATTATCACCGCTTTCATAAATCTTATCTCGCCGCCGGATAGCTAATTTTTTTCAAGTTAGTTTTTAATATATCTTTGCCAAAAGCGATTAAAAATAGTATAATTAAGATAGTACATTCTGAAGAATTGAATATAAAATAATCCACTCAGAACGCTGAGCGATTAGCAAAATATTAATATTTGCGTCGCTCAGTTTTTTATTTTGTAGCGACAAGATAAGGAGAAGAGATGGATATTTTTAAAGGTATTGGTGACTTTTTTGGTGGACTTTTTGGCCAAAAGAAAAAGCGAGAAGATGAACAACCACAACCACAGCAACAACAATCTGCGGTGAGTTTTAACAGCACGCCCAAACTGGGAGATAATTTTGCGAATAATTCAAGCAATCCCACCCAACCACAACAACCAAAAAGAATTTGCGAAGAGTTCGGTGGATTTAAACCCCTGTGAAACCGGTGCAACCCGTGCAACCACAACCACAAGTAAATCGGGACCAAGAACGCCAACAACTAGCGAATAAGTATCGACAAGAAGAGACAGACCGCTACAATCAAGGCTCAGACCATGTGGCGAACTTCTTGAACGATGTTTTTAGTGGTGGTAAAACAGCCCAAATGCGAGAAAATACCATTAACCAGAACATCCAAAACCGAGTGAACGCTGAAATGCTCCGAAAATATGGACCAGATGACCAGCAAGTGAAACAAAACATTGCGCAAACTAGCCAAGATATTAACAATAATGCGACATCAGTGAACGACTTCACGAAAAACTATAACAATACCGTGCAACAAACGGTTGCTTCGCCAGTATCCGCAGTGAAAGGTGCAGCGAACAGCGTGGTGGAAACAATGCCGAAAGTCTCGGGAGCGGTAACTGAACTTGGTGCTAATACGATTAAATTGTTTGATGAAGATAACCAATTTGCGAACAATTTGATCAACCGCGTGCGAGCAGACCGTGAAAAGAACATTGTGCGAAAAACACTTAACAGCGCAACAGGCTTGACTGATCAAGATAATAAAATGGCCTATGGCTTGGGTAGTTCCGGAACAAGAATGGCAATTGATGCCGCAATGACCCCTGTAACCGGTGGTGTTGCACCAGCTTTAGTGCATAGTGTGGAAGCCCATTCAGAGATGATGGACAGCTTGGATAATATTGAAGCTCGCAAAAAGGCCGAAGCGGCAGCAAAAGGTGAAACATATACACCAAGTAGCTTTACTTCTCGCTATTTAGCCGCAACCGCCAATGCTGGAGCGCAAGCCGCAATTGAAAAACTTGGAATAGATAACGTAACCGGTAAAAATTGGTGGTAAATTTGCCAAAAAAATATGGCTGGGCGAGCTATTACCGGTGCATTGGGTGAAGCTGGCGAAGAAGCAGCACAACAATATGCTGAAAACTTCACCAAAAAGCTTTTCGACAACAAACAGAATATCCACGAAGGCGTAGCTGAAAGCGCTCTTATGGGTGGAATTATGGGCGGAGCTGGCAAAATGGCCTTTGGTGGAATGGACTCAGTGAAAAACCCATATAAAAAGCAATGATATGGCAGATGGCGAAGTGAGTATCTCGAAACTTCACCCAGACCAAATGGGCTACAATCCAAAAAACCTAATTAATGCAGAACGCAATACAACAATTCCAGCACGCGAAAAAATCACTCTTGCAGATGCAGAGAGACAAAACCGAGGTGGGGACTTGCAATATACCCCAAAAAGAGAAACAAACATTGGTCGTTTAGATAGCGACCAGTTAGGTTATACCAAAGATGAGTTAGTTGGTAGATTCACAGGCGACACTCGCAAACGAATGAGTGAGCGTAGCTTTAATATGCTTCAAGATTTACGGACAAACAATCCGTATGTGACGGGTGATGGACAAGAGATTAGCTTGACTAATAAAGGGAATAAAAAATATACCAGCACAAAATCTCCTGAAACAAGCGAGGAGTTTGTAGCTAAAATGCGAAGCACTCCACGAATTGGTGAGCTTATAAATAATTCCCTTATATTCACATTCTGCATACGACACTAAAAAAACCACGGTATCGCACCGGATGGTTTTTGATTATCGTACAGCGAACTTTAAATATGGTGGAAAAAATTACGAAACCATGTTTAACGTAGCAAAAAATAATGCTCGAAATGATACATTATATGGTGGATTAACAAAAGAAAAGAACCACTCTGGTGGGCTCAATGCCGCGCCTGGGGAACTTGTCTTACCAGGACAGAGTGATTCTTATGGTTCTAATATAGCACAAAATGACCAAAAAGTCAATAGAATGCAACCATTCGAACCAATAGAGCGCACACCTTTAGTGAACGGAGATAGAGATTTTGGAGGATCGTTTGGAAATGGATTTGATCCTCGAGGTGAAAACTCGGCTGTTAATAAGGCTGCTTTTCCGAAAGTCCAAAAAGAAGATTTAGTGACACCTGAACTTGAAAAATACGGAATCAAACCAACAAAAACCGAATATAATCAAGCTTTGGAATATATTTTAATGGAAGAACGGCCTGAGTTATTTGAGCGTTACGAAAAGGCACGCTTAGGATTAGAAGCGCTTGAAGAGAATATTGATTTTAACCAGTTTACCCCAACAGAGCTTGAAAGGTTATATGGTAAAAACTACGCTGAACATCTTGACCGTGGTATGATTTCACAAATGGTTCGAAAAAATAGCTTAAATGGTTTAGATCAGGCTGCAATGGGTGGTGATATTGGTGAGATTGATATGGAAGACTATATTGATCGGCTAAATCATTATTATGAAACCAAAAGAGAAGTTAAAGACCTTGAGCAGGAAATCCGCGAAGCATATGCAGATCCGGAATTAAGGGAAGAAGCAAAACAAGCTTTATGGTTTAATAAGTATGAAGAGATTGAAAATGCTGTCGCAAATTTGCGACAAAATGGTGTGGATATTGATTTTGATGGATACGTGGAATTAAAATACGGCAATAAAGCTAAGAACGCGGCAGTAAAGACCGAAGAAGAACCAAGCAATGAAGATATAATAGATGAAAATACTAAAACGGATGAGAATATCGTTAGTGAAGCTCCGCTAATTAAAGAAACAGGCCAAAAACCCGCAAGTTCGCTGAAACGGTAATGGACACAGACACGCCACCAAAAGACTTTGTGAAATTAATGCACGCTGGTGATGAATCTTTGAAATATACACCAAAAAAGAACAATGAGATGTGGAGCAGAGCGACTAAATCTGTGCAAGAAAGCCCAGAAAGGGTGTTTAACGAACTAGAAAATACCCGTGTAGCTAACGATGAAACTATGGCTAAAGGTATTGCACTAGCTAAACACTACCAAGCAATGGGTGATGACCTCAAAGCAAGTGAACTCTACGTTGAACTTGCGAAAAAAGCAACAGAAGCTGGACGAACTGTGCAAGCCTTAAACTTGATGCGAAGAACAACCCCAGAAGGTGTGTTGATGAGTACAATGCGTGAAGTTGAAAGCTACAACGATAAGATGAAAAACAAGCCAAACAAGCAAATTAACATTACACCGGAACAACGAGCAGAATTCTTGGGAAAACTACGCGAAGCTTATGCAATGCCAGAAGGTAACTAATTATCAGATTGTTAAGGTATGTATTTTTAACGCGGTTTTATTAATCCTCGGAGGTAATTTTATACTTATACAAAAAAACTGCCTCGATCGGAACAATAAAATACCCTACGAGATGCGGTTCGTAGGGTATTTAACTATAATAAAAAAAGCCGCATCTCGTATAATACAAAATGCGTACGTTTTGGCTCAAGAATAACTTCTTGGAGCCACGATCGGGGCTTGAACCCGAGACCTCATCCTTACCATGAAAGTATTGCTGCAAGCATGAGCCTTGCAGTATTTTTGTTTATACAGGAGCACCTACTGCAAGGGGTGCTCCTTTTGTCATTTCAATTGAGGCGTTGCCCATATAGCAAAGTCTCATAGAGATGAGAAAAACTCTACTAATCAATTTAAACCTTAACAATTTGGCAAAAAGTATGAATATAAGATATAAAATTTCACTTTCACCGAACGAAAACCGCAAAAATAGTAAAGATTAGAGATTGCGAGCCAATAGTTTGATGAACAGTGAAAAAGTTTTCATTAGCTCGGTCGGGCTGATAGGCTGCCCACCCTTTCTATCGGCCTAGCTGAGCTAATGAAGAAAGATTTTTATGAAAAATATTAATGAAACCGAGTTTGAAAAAGAGTTTGAAAAAAATCAAGAACTCTAAAAATCGAACTCAAACCAAAAAAACACAAAAAGGAGAAAATAAAATGAAAAAAATATTAAGAAATTTAACTACAAGAAATTAATCGAAACAACTAAAACAATTGTAATTTATACTGCTGTAATTGCAGGTTTAGCCTTCTACTTCGGTATGAAGCAAGGTGAAGCCAACACGAAAGTAAATCACGATAAATTAGTTGAGACTATTCGAAATTTAAACCAAAACAAGTAAGTCCAAATATGGCGAATTCGACACAATTAAAACCAACTCTCGAAGCTGCGATCAAGCAACCAAGCCCAATTCGAACTGTGGAGGTTCGAGTTCGGCCCTCGCCCCAAATTGCGAGTTCACCGGTTGCTGGTCGGTGCGAAGAGTTTCGAGAGATAGTTGAAAAATACCCGTGGAACTCAAAAATTATGCTGGCGATCGCCCGAGCAGAAAGTAACTGCAATCCAAGGTCGGACAACTCCGGATTAAACACTGATGGAACTTACGATTACGGATTATTCCAAATCAATAGCGTTCACGGCCACAGCCGAAGCATTTTAGCAAATCCGGCCAAAAATACCGAGATTGCTTTCAAAATTTGGCAAAGTCAAGGCTATCGAGCATGGTCAGCATACAATAACGGATCTTACTTGAAATTTATGAACTAACCAACAACTAAGGAGATAATATGAAAAAAATTGATCAACGGAAGAACTGAAGAAGAGATTTTAAACGACTTCTATGCACTTGTCGCTGAAAATGAATGGTTTAGCTGGGTCGATGATCCAGAAAATAACGGTTATCATACACAGCTTAATGTCGATGAAATATTAACAGACGATTTTGAAGAATTCGCTCAAGGCTATTACGACCTTGAGTCTGAAACTGAACAACACGAAAATACTCAAGATATATATAGGAGCGCAGGATTATGAAAAAAGTAGATAAAGTTATAACACTTAAAGGTAATGATTACGCGAAAGTAGCGGATCGCTTAAAAATCTTTCGCGAAGAAAACCCAAACTCAAAGATTATGACCGAAACACGATCGGTTGATGGAAAAAAATCACTTTCAAAAGCTTATATTTGGAAGAATAAAGATGAGCTAATCGATTTAGTAAAATCTGGTGTAGATAAAGAAACGATAATGATTACAGCAGATTCAAACGGAACTGCTCAGAAGGAGATCAGAAACGGTGATAAAAGATTTTTGAGAAATTAGAAACTGTTGCAGTTGGTCGCGCTCTTGCCCTTCTTGGCTACTTAGCCAGCGGTGAGATTGCCTCATCTGAAGAGATGGAAGAGTTCGAAGATTTTAAAAAGCAAAAAGTTGTTGATCAATCAAAAGAACTCATCACTAAACTCAAAGCTTCAAAAAACCTCAAAGAGCTTCAAGATAATTTTTGTTAAAGGAGTTAATCAATTCAAAGGTAATAATGAAGTTATTGCAGAATTAATTAAAATTAAGGACGAATTGAAAGGTAAATTGAAATGAAAATCTTAAACCTTGAACAACGCTCAGATGAATGGTTGCACTTCCGTGAAGGTAAAATCTCCGGAAGTAAAGCCAAGAATTCAGCACACCTCGAACGGTTTTTAAAATCTGAATGGCTTGAGCTTGCGGAAAAAGTTAAAAGTTGAGATTCCTTTGAATCAGAAAGGTCAACCTAAAAACTTAACAATTCAAGAGCTTAAAGAATTAATTGGTGAAGCTGAAGTTGAAAAAGAAAGAGTGTGAAGTTGAACTTGGTGATGCAATTTATAAGCTTATTGCTGAACGAATTGCGAAACCAATCAACGAGAATGACTACGCAGATCGCTTGAACGGTCGCAAATATTCCGCCGCCCTTCGTGGTGAAATTCTCGAAGAAGAAGCTCGTGAGAAAGTTGCTAAGAAACTTGGCAAAGAGATCATTGAAGGTCGGGTTTGGCAGTCAGACATCAACGAAAAATATCATTTGTTCGCCAGACGGCGAGATTGCAAATGAAAACGGTGAGATCACTGAAGCGGTTGAAATCAAATGTTTAGACAACTGGAAACAAGTTCGTGCGTTTTACGAACAACAACCACCTAGCGAGTACAAACAGCAGATTATTCAATATTTCGCAGTGAACGAAAAACTCGAAAAACTCTACTTTGCAATGTATTCAGACTCATTTGCTCTTACACCACAGCTTGAACTCTTGATTTTTCGAGCTTAAACGTAAGGACTTCGAGAAAGAAATTCAGCGAGCAATTTATTTTTGAACAATCTGCACTCGCTTTGGTTGAACAAGAAGTAGAAAAACTATTATTTTAATGAAAGGATTTTATGACTCAAGAAGAATTAAAAAGCGTTACAATTACACCAGAAGAAACAAAAGAAAGCGGCTATTTCGAATTTGGTGTACATGAAGTAAAAATCACTAAAACTAAGATTGATAAGCATGAAGACAAGCCTTATGCTGAGATCTTTGTTGAAAATGATTCAGCCGAAGATCGCGCAAGGCTTTGGTTGCACACTCCAGATACGCGCCGAATTTCAATTGATACTGTTCGCAGAATCTTAGTTCATAATCAAGAAGATGAAAATATCAAGCAGAAAATTCGTGAGAAAATCCAGCAAATTAAAAACTTGGCAGATTTTGCGGTACTTCTCGAAAAAACAGTTGGCTGCACGGCTTGGTTCAAAGTTAGCGAAGATGAAGACCGAACTTATAAAAAGGATGGCAAGGTTAAGAAATCAATCAACCGCCGGATTTACGGTTATAAGCCAAAGTTCGAATCACCAAAAGAACAAGCCGAAGTTAAAGCTGAAACTCAAGAACCCGAAACGCCTGAAAACTTTGATGAACCAGTTGATTTAAGTGATATTCCATTTTAAGGAGTTAAGATGATCAAGAAAGAAGAACTTTTACACCTCAAAGTTTGCGATTATCTGCGTAAAAACTACCCTAATGTGCTATTTCGAACCGATTTCTCAAGCGGAATGAAAATGAGCCCAGGCCAAGCAGCAAAACACAAGAAATTTCAAAAATCACGAGCTTGGCCGGATCTGTTTATCGCTTACTCCGATTGTGATGGCTGGGAAATAAAACAGTCTGGTCTATTTCTCGAGCTGAAAGCAGAAGGCACGAAACTTTACAAGAAAAACGGCGAGATGGTTGCAAATAAGCACTACAAAGAGCAAGCGGAGATGCTAGAAAAGTTACGTTTAAATGGATATATAGCCGAATTCGCCGTTGGTTACGATGAAGCAATTAAAATTATCACAGATTATCTCGGTGAACCAAACCCACAGATAGGCAATTTTAACAACTAAAAAAATGAAAGGATAACTATGAACCAACCTGATATTCAGCATTTAATTATGCAAGACTTGAAATTTAAAATGTCGACTTGGCGAATAATTGCGATCGTCGCCCTAATACTCTTTTTCGGGTACGGTTGGGTTGTTTATCAGCTCAGATGCTGAACTCAAAAAAACGCTAAAGCTAAGCTAAACGCTACGGTTAATTGCCAAAAGTAAATTAAAATCATAATTTCAGCCTTTACAAGGGCTAATGCCCTGAATGTCTATAAAATTTTTGATGTATTGGGGAGGATTAAACTTTTTAATCGTCCCTTGTAGAGCTGAAGTCAAGACCATATTGCTGACATCAGCAAAATGGTTTTCAAGGAGAAAGAATAGAAGAAATGAACGATTTCATTGTCAAATGGATAGATGAAAAAGGCGTCGAGCGATCTAAAAAATACAAGACTTTAAACGATGCAACTTATGCTCGCAACTGGTTACTCAAAAAAACGGCGCCAAACAAGTTGAAATATTTATCAACAAATAAGGAGTTAGTATGAAAAATTAAAAATTCAATTTAAAAACAGCCAAGCTCTGATTCCCGTAGAGGTGATCCCTGTTGAATGAAAGCGTTATATCGAGGTGTAGCTTGTACTGAATTGTTCAATAAGAGAATCGAAGTTCCGGAACATAAATCTCGAACTTTCGAAAAAACACCTGAAGAGATTAAAAAAAGCTTTAAAAGATTGAGAAAGATCGAAAAAAGTATTCAACTAAGCAAAATAAGAAAACGAAGAAAGGAACGGCCGTTGCTTAATTCGTCGCCCCTGTCATATGGCGTAAAACTGGGCGTCGCAAAACCTAATTTTATCCGTTCGAAAAAAACGGTTGCTTATAAAACATAATATGTCATAAATTCATAATAGTGGCGAAAGTAATTTCGCCCCTCGAACCTGAGCATAACTAAAATTATGAAAATAATAGTTTTTGGCGTGTTTCGTCTATGCACGCAAGCTGTGCTCAGTTTTGAGGGTTTGGACAGAAAACAAGCACCTTTCAAATAATAATAGTAATAATATTGTTTTACTGTTTTAAAAACTCTCAGAAAGGAACTAATAATGTTAAATAAAAACAAGAGAGGCGTACGGAGCACGCAAATTTAGTTCTTAAAAAGAAGATCTCCATTATATCAGAAATGGTATAAATGCTGGGTGTTAAACGGGAGAAAGTTGATTTTTGTTATTAAATACTCTCTACTAAATCTATTTCAAAAATCTTCCGTTCCCGTGCGAAAGCTGGATTTAATCCAGAGACGCGTAGAGACTATCCCTTTGCGAGGGAGCAGATGTTGTCTGCTTAATGTAGGGAATCGACCCGAAAAAAATCCCCCACCTGACCAATATAGCCTATCTATAGTTGAAGGTGAACATATAGTCCTCTCTCTCTCTCTCTCTCGATTTTGAGAAATATTAATAATTAAACACTATTTCCACGGCGAAAGAGATTTTCGCCCCTCGAACCTGAGCATAACTAAAATTAAATAATAATGTGGTAGTTATGATAATAGTTTTGGCGTGGTTTGTCTCAACGCGCAAGTTATGTTCAGATTTGAGGGATAGGTAGAAACAAGCACCTCACAACAATCATAAGTAAATTTCAAGTGTTTCTGCTTTACCTCAACAACATAAGGAGTTTAAAATGGCTAAAAAGATATAAATTATTAAAAGACTTACCAACAATTGAAGCTGGAAGAATTTTTGAAGAAACTAAGGGTTCTTTTGGAGGCACTCTCCTTTATGCAACCGGTTTTTGTAGTAGCTTCACCATTGATAAGGATGGGATTGAAAATTTCGATGAATGGTTTGAAGAAATTAAAGAACCAGAACAAATTTATTATGTTGATAACCTTGGTGGTTATGTGTCAAAAATAGATAAAAACCAACTTGCTATCTTCCCGACGCTTATCGCAAACTTGAAATCAATCGGCAACTATTTCGAAACCGAAGAAGAAGCTAAAAAATATCTGGAATATCTCAAAGCGAAAACAATTATTAAGCAAGACACCAAAGGATTTAAGCCTGATTGGCATAATGTATATGAGCTTAAATTTTATGGTTATTATGACACTGAGGATGATGCTTTATCTGAAGCATGGGTACATACAACTAAAAAGATCAATAATTTATTTTTAAGTCAGTAGAAGACATTAAAGAAAGCTTCAAAAAACACCCTGAAGAATGGAAAACTTACCTAACCTATGACCAGTAGGTAAATCGCTAAACTATTAAGGAAGGAAATGCAAAAAATGGATCCAAAAGAACTCAGAGGAGCTTTTCTGAAATTAAAGAAAGATGATGCAAGCCAGCCAATCAGTATCTCAGATATGACACGAGAAGAATTAGAACAATTTATTGATTTTGAGAAAAGCATGGATAAAGTATCTTGCGAAAGAGGTCCGAGATGTAACTGAAGCAGTTAATTACCTTGTAGATAGATTTGATATCAAGTTAGAAAAGGAAGAATAAGAAATGAATAAGCAAGAACCAACTAACAAGGAACTTTTAGAAATAGTCGCAATCCTTGCAGAACTATCGCTGCAAATCGTGACTGAAAATCGCACATATTGGAACCATCTGAAGAACCCACCTGAAACAAGGGGAGAAATGCGAGAACAAGCAGATGAACTCGAAGAGATAAGTAAAAGAGTAAATTTTCTTTGCGAGAAATCGCAAGACCTCGTACTGGAGTATAAGGATTTATTGAATTTAGACATATTAGGAGAATAGGAAAGGACTAAAAATATGCTAAACAAAGCGGATGAAGATTTTACAATTATTCTTAATGAATATGATGAAAACGGAGAAAAGATAGTCGAGCATAGGTTTAAATCAGAGCAAATGTATTGGGAATATTATGAATTACTTCAAGCAATCAAAAGAATGAACCGCCCAAATATTTCGGAAGAAGAACACGAAAAGTGGTTTAAAGAACAATGCGAAGCTTGGTCTAAAAATAGAAAATATTGAAGAAAAAGCTTGAAGAGTGGTCATAATTTAAAAGGAGTAAAAAAATAATGAAATACATAATTTTTGACATCGATGGTGTGCTAGCAGATTGCTCTCACCGTTTGAAATATATTCAAGGTGAAAATAAGGATTATGAAAAAAATTTTTATTCGAAAGAAGAATTATGGAAAGATAAGCCTATTAAAGCTGGCAGGAATATTTTTAGATGCATTACATAGTTTTTGAAGTTATGAGAGATAACCCTCGACTAACAGAATTTTTATGGCGAAGTTATTTTTATAACTGGTAGGAATGAAAATTTGTAAAGACATCACATATAACTGGCTTTTATAATAATATTCTTGAACGAGGCACTGTCTATAATAAACTCTATATGCGACCTAAAAATGATTATCGCCCAGCTCACGAAGTTAAAGAAAGCTTAATCGAAAAAAACATATCGGTTTCGAGAATATTCTCTTCGCATTTGATGATGATAACAAAGTCAACGAAATGTATAAGAAACACGGCGTTACTTGTTATAAACCAAATATAACAAATGTCGTATAAATGTCGTATAAATGTCGTATAAGAAAAGGAGTTAGAAAATGAGAAATTTTATAAAAAAATAACAGTAAAACTATATTCAGAGCTTTTATATTTATACTCTTTGTCTTACCATCTATTATCCTTTCATACTTGGCATTGTTAGGACTTAATGTAAAAAAATGGTCAAGCTATAAGTGTTTCTGCTATACCTCAATTTCTGATGAAGATTATGATATACTATAAATATGATTACCAAACTATCTTATGAATTTGCTAAATGGTTTTATGAAAAATTATCGAAATGATATTTCTTTTTAGCCCGATAGCTATGGAGTTTCATTATGAGGCACTTGCAGATATAGAAGATCAATATGTACTTACTGATATTTACGGAACTCGTGACGAAGACAAATATAAACTCATAAAAAGAGTTAAAGGGGATGTATAAAAATTCTGCTACCCTTATGCGATGCATAGAATATCTCATAGATGAAAATATTATCGAAGGAAAAAAATTCAGAATTGGTCAAGCGAGTTTTTATTTTAGAGAGTTAAGATTGACATCATTAGGAGTTAGAATGGTAGAAGGCGCTAAATTTAAAAGGCGAGTCAATTGATGAAAAATAAGCAAAAAGTCGGCTGCGGTTTTTCAATTTTAGCCTTATTAACGCTGATAATGTTGGTCTCGTTAACGCTTCTAGTAGTGTTAAGGTTGAATCTTTTGGCTTTTTGAAATGGATAAAATCAAAAATCTTTCGAGAATAAGTTTTTATGATATAATAAGAACGTAAAGAGTGGGTAGCCTATCAGTTCGAAACAACCAAGTTGGACGTGCCGTGTATTTAGAGTGGCGTGTCAAAGGTTCGAACTGCACATTTAAAGCTACTCCTTGCTCCCAATTAGCAAGAAATAACTTATGCGTTCAGCTTGGTTTTTATGATATAATTATAATAGATAGCACGGATTCCGATTTTACGGAATCTTTTTTGATTGGAGGAAATGTGGCTAAGAAAAGCGAGAAGAAGAAGGTTGGAAGACCTACAAAGTATGATCAAAAATATTGTGGGGAGCTTATAAAGTTTTTTAGCGTAGATGCGACAAGAGTGGTTGAAGATATGCGTAAACTTAGCGCTGATGGTGGTGGTGCAAGTATTATAAAAAGGCGAGTTTCTAATGAAATGCCGACTTTTGCGAAATTTGCAAGAAAAATAGGGGTTAATCAGGATACTTTGCATGAGTGGAAGAAAAAACACAAAGAATTTTCCGAAACCTACAAGCAGGCGAAAGAATTGCAGGAAGAGTTTTTGATTAATATTGGTTTGAGTGGAGTGACGAGCGCAAGTTTTGTGATTTTTGCGATGAAGAATATTTGCGGTTGGCGTGACGAAAAGGATTTGAAGATTAAGGCGCAAAAAGAAAAGGATTTAAGCGATGCCGAGCTTGACGACGCAATCTTTAACTAATAAAGAACTAACAAGAGCAGATATTTTGCGAGTTTGCGAGAAATATCGCCACGATAAGCCCTTTTTACGTAAAGTTTTAAGGGGAATTTTTAAGCGACCCGAAAATATTCATTTATTTGGTTGGTTTATCTCAAAAGAATATATCGAACTGGAAACGCCGGATTTTCACAAGCAGATTTTGCGAGAGATTAGCGGCGGAAATTCAAGAGTAGCGATTTGTGCACCACGTGGCCATGCTAAATCGACAATCGTTAACTTTACTTATGCACTTTGGGCGACTGTTCAGAAAAAAAGGTGCGATTTGGCTTAATTATCAGTGATACCGTAACGCAAAGTGTGGAGTTTGTGAATGCACTGCGTGATGAGATTGATAGTAATGTCCGTTTAAAGTGGCTTTATGGTGATTTAACTGGTGAACTGTGGCGAGATGGCGACATTAAAACGGCGAGTGGTGTGCGGTGGACTGCAAAAGGTGCTGGAATGAAAATTCGTGGTATTCGAGATGGTTCAGCTCGCCCTGATTTGATTATTTTTGACGATTTGGAAAACGATGAACAAGTTGCAACAGCTTATCAACGAAAGAAATTAAAAGATTGGTTCCGAAAAGCAGCAATGCCAGCGTTGAGTCGAAAAGGGCGAATTATTATGATTGGAACAATTTTGCATTACGACTCGCTTTTGCAGAATATTTTAGATGGCAAAGAAGGTTTTTCGGAGTTGGCAAACGATGTTATTTTCAGCAATTATGAAAGATGAGAAGGGTAGAGAGTTTGCTTTGTGGCCGGAACATATGAATTTGGAAGAGTTGAAAGCTTTGCGAGATGATCCGAACCACCCGAAATATGTGGGCTCGATCGTGTTTGCTCAAGAGTATCAAAATAAGCCACTCAGTGAAGATGATTTGATTGTGAAGCCTGAAAATATTAAGTGGATCGATGAACTACCCGAAAATACGGTAATTCGAAGAACGGTTTTGGCGATTGATCCAGCTGTTTCGCAACGAGACACCGCCGACCCAACCGCAAAAGTGGTGGCGAGCCTTGATCAATTTGGTAATGTGTTTGTGCGTTATGTTGGTAATGATCGCTTTAGCGTTTCGGAAAACGGCGCGGATATTCAAAGGTTGAACGCGAGATTTTCGCCTGAAAGGATTGGAATTGAAGAGGGTGCGTTAGGTTTGGTGTTTAAAGACTTGTTAGCTGGGCTACCTTTGGTTGGCTTAAAAGCTAACGCCGATAAAACTTCACGATTGATTAGTGTGAGCCGATTTTTTGAATCCGGAAAGATTTATTTTTTGCAAAACGCAAACAAGATTCAAGATTTGCACGACCAATTAATGGAATTTCCAAATGGCGCACACGATGACATGGTGGATGCGATGGTTTATGCGATTCGGATGCTGTTAGTGGATGGGCAGAAGATGGTGAGTGTGGAGGATTTTGTTTTGAGCTAGAAGTTATTTGGCTAAATCAAGATGTGATATAATATATAACATATGATCACTAAACAATCTTATAAATTTACTAAGTGGCTTTTACGACAATTACTGCAAAGATGCCTCATTTACCCCTATTATGTTGAGGTTTAAACGACATGTTATAGATAATGATAAGTTTAGCAATGAATACTATTTAGACAGTGTACATCCCCATATGCTATATGGAGATAAATATGAGCAAGATATAAAAAAACCAACTAACTAAGCTATATAGCGGTTCAGATGCTTGTATTTTTTGTACAATGTATTAAGTATCTTATAGATGAAAAATATTTTTGAATGGAGAAATTAAATATACTTTGGATGGGCTAAGTGTGGTGTTTTTCAAATATTACGCTTACTTCTACTGGAATTAGGATAGTGGAAAGCACCAAGAAGGATGGCTACCCATCAACAAAGGAAAAGGCATCGATTGTATTTAATACAAGTTTTAGTGTTTTTGGCGGTATTAAGTTTAAAGTTGAATTGATTGAATGGTTTAAAAAATCATTTGGCTGGGTGAAATCAAAAATATTTCGAAAATAGTCTTTTTGTGATATAATCAGAATAGAATATACGGCTCATCGCGAAAGCGGTGGGCTTTTTCTGTTGGTTAAAAATAGGAGAAGAGATGTTTGGCAGGAAAAAGATTGAAGAATTACAAAAAGAAATTGGCAGCACAATAAGCGGCAGTCTAATTTTTGGCGACTACGAGCAAGAGATGAACGCTTGGAATCGAGAGCGGAAGATTCGAGATTATCGTGAAATGATGAAAGACCCGACGGTTGAAGGTTTGTTTAATATTGTCACGATGCCGATTTTGGCGAGTGAGTATCAAATTGTAGCGGAAGATGAAAACGAAAACGCAAAAGAGCAAGCGGATTTTGTGCGAAAGAACCTTTTTGAAAGTAGCTTTAAAGGTGGAATTGAAACACCGTTCGATTTATTCTTAGATGAGGCGATGTTGGCCTTGGCTGATGGTTTTGCTGTTTGGGAAAAAGTATATCGCTTAAATAAAGACGGTAAATTGGAGCTTAAAAAATTAGCTCTAAGGGATAGCTTGAGTGTGGAGCTTGAAGATGAAAAAGGTGAGTATGTTGGAGTTAAGCAAACTTTGGAAGATGGCGGAGTTGTGGAAATTCCGGCGTATAAAACATTTTTATTTACTCACAACAAGAAATTTAACAGATTGTATGGTCGAAGTATTTTAAACTCTCTCTATAAAAACTATGACAAAAAGCAAAAGTTGGAATATTTAGACTCAATCGCCCTACAAAATGATGCGATTAAGCCAAAGATTTTAACCGAAACGCAAGAACACTTGGGCGTGGGTTCGGGAGCAATGCGAAAGATTATTCACGCAATCGGTAAATTTGGTAAAACTAACTCGGCTGTCAGCGTGCCGTTTGGTTATGATATAAAAACATTAGAAAGTGACGGCCGCGATCCACACCAAAGCATTGAACGCCAAAAGAGCGAAATGGCTTTTGCTTTCATGGCGAATTTTATGCTTTTAGGAGCGCAAGGTAAAAGCTCGAGCGGAAGTTATGCGCTGTCAAACACACAAGCTGGTATTTTTCAGATGAGTTTGCAGAGCATTTTGGATAAACTGGAAGCACATATTAACCAATATATTATTGCTGACTTAATTGACTTGAACTTTGCCGAACCGCATTACCCACAGTTCAAATTTGCAAAATTAGACAAGTCTAAAATTGAGTCAATCTTTGAAATCTTTAAAAAGATGGTGGATAAAGACAAAGTTAGCGATGAAGTGGTTAAACAAGTTGAAGATGAAGTTGCAAATCAATTGGGTTTTCAAATTGAGAATAAAAAGCAGTTGAATTTGAGCGAAAATGAACCTACTAGTGAGATAGCACCGCCAGATAAGCATTTTTTAAACCTAGACAAGAAGTGGCAAGACATCGAAAACCGTTTTTTAGACCAAAGCCGCACGATTTTTGAGAGTGTGGCGAAAGGTATAAGGAAACAGGTAGAATTGAACTTTCGAAAGAATATAAAGACTTGCTAATCAAAACTTTCAAAGCAGGCCTATACTGAAGGCAAAATTTTTAGCGCTAATCGTGAAGGGCGAAAAGCCGGTAAAGATTCACCGGAATTTTCTAAGAATGCAAAAGAATATATAGACTGGATTTTTGAAAAGCAAGAAAATGACTTAAAGCAATTCCTGGAAAGCGAGAGCTGGAACGACACCTTGCTTGCTGAAGATTCGAGCGATTTCTTGCGGAACTTAGCGACCGGTGTATTGATTGAAAGCGTGTTAAGCTGGTTTTTGAAACGAGCTAAACCCACAGCGAGTTATTTGGTTGGCCGAGGCGTGAACGCTGGGGTTTATAGCGATTTTAAGCCTGATGATTTGATTGAGTATTCGGCAATTATCGACGGACACACTACCGCTGGCTGTTCATATTTGAACGGCAAAAAAGATGACTTGGCAGGAATGGCAGAAAAAAACCCTGATATGATTCCACCACGCCATTTTGGCTGCCGTGCAACTTTGGTGCGCGTGGTTGAAGGTGGTGATGAAGGCGAAAATCCGGTAGACAAAAAGCTTTTGGAAAGAAAAGATGATTTTGTGAAAACGCCAAAGAGTGAGTTAGTTCAAAAAAACCCAGAATTGGCGAAATATACAAAAAAAGAGCTTGAAGCTATGCTATTTTTATAAAAAGCGATGGGGGATATTCTGCTATAAATAACGCTCTAAGAAGGGGTGACGATATTAACCCTGGACTTAAGGCGAGAATTGATACTTTAGAAACAGCTATTTCTAAAAGTAAATTTGAGTCAGACCAGACTATTTATCGAGGGTTTAGCTTAGATAGAAAAATTAAAAGTTGGTGATATTGTTGAGAATCCAAATTTCATGTCAACAAGTAGGGAACTAGATGTATCTTTAGAGTTTGCAAATTCTGGAGCTGGAAAGAATTACTATTTACTTGAAATGAGCGAAATCAAGGGCTCGCCAATGCTTGATATTGACAATGTCTTAAAAGATTCTTTAGGCCAAACTTTAATAGATGAAGATGAGATATTGCTAAATCGCGGAAAATCTGTTATAATAGAGAGTGTAAAAATATAATAGTGAAAGAGGTATATATATGCTAAAATGCTAAATTCACAGATGAGACAAAAACACTTTCAGACAAGGAAAAATATAGCTAAGAATAGCGGTGAAGAAATTAGGAAAATACTAAGTTCGATTAAAAAAACCTGTTTCTGACCTTTTCGGATGCAGAAAAACAAGCAATTTTTAGATGAAGTTTCAAAAATCCGAAGGTTTTGAGTATCCATAGACGATGGTTGAGTGATGAACTATATGGTGGCTTTTCTGTAGTAGAATAATTCCCAATTTAAACTCTTTACAACCCAAATTAAAACTGCTATAATAAAAACATAATATACGGCTCGCTAAGGCCGTATTTTCTTTTGCCATTTTTCAAAAAGAAACTCGCTACGACTTGAGCGAGCTGATATTTAAGGAGAAATGCATGTATATTTTTATAAATAGAGATTTGGAAATTCGGCTAAGTGAAGATTCGAACCAGTATAAGCAATTTTGGAAACAGATTTGCAAGTTTGGTGAATATGTGAACCCAAACGGCAACGGAAAGATGATTCTAGACAAGAAATTTGCAGATGAAATGGTTGGAAATTTCAAAAGTGGGAAATATGGCGTCGTGCCAGTTCCGCTTGGCCACCCGAAAGACAGTATTGAGTTAGCGGAGTTGAATCGAGGTGAAGTTAAGGATTTGAAGATTACTGATGATGGAATTGATGCTTTAATTGAGATTCGGGATAATGACACTGCCGATAAGATCGAAAAAAACGACTGATTCCGGATGTATCAATGGGATTTAGTGAAGATTATTTGGATAAACGAACTGGAGAGTATGTTGGAGCATTTTTTAAAACACGTTGGATTGGTTGCAGACCCCTACATTAAGGGAATGGATCAATTTGTGGCGTTGAGCGAAAGTGGCGCAAGTATACTTTTTCAGTGATAAAGAAATTAAGAAAGGAGAAGGGATGAATCTTGTAAAAAAATTAAGAACGACCGAGATTTTTGACATTGAAGTTAAGTTTACTCTTAACGATGAAGAGAAAAACGAACTAATTAAAGCTGGTGAAGAAATCGAAGTGCCAGAAGACCAGGCAGAAGCTGTAAAAAGAACAGATCGAAAAAGCTGAAAACCCAGAAGAAGCCGAGGCTGAAACAGAAGCTGAAGTTGAAAATGCAGATGAGCAATTAGCTGATGATAGTCAAGAAGATGACGAAGCGGAAAAAAATTGCGAAAAGAGCGTGAAGAATTTGAAAGAGAAAAAGCAGAATTTGAACGCAAGAAAAAGAACTCTTCAGCAAAAAAAGAAATTTGATCAGCTTTTAAGCGAAGGAAAAGTGGTGCCTGCAATGCGAGAAAACTTTATTGCTCTGTCTAGCGTTCAGGCTGATGTATATTTAAGTGATGAAACTTCAAAACCAACTGATGTATTACTTTCGGAACTCTTTGAGAAGATGCCGGACATGCGACTATCTGATGAAGATGGCGAAAATAACGCAAAAAGCAAGTGATGAAGTTGAGCTAACCGATGAAGATAAGAGAGTTATTGAGAAATTCGGTTTAAGCGAAGAAGATTATAAAGAAGTAAAAAAGGAGAATCTATAATGTTTTATCGACAAAATGGTGATGTAATCTCAGCCAAATTTGGCGCAAACGATATTAAGATCGGTCAAATCGTGACCGTTGACGCAACTGGTAATGTTAAAGCTGGTGAAGCTGGAAAAGACTTTCTAGGAATTGCGCTTGAAAACACAGCAGATGTAATTCGTGGAAATGAGGTGCGAATTTGCACAGAAGGTGTGTTCGAACTTGGCAAAGACTCAGCCGTAGCAACAGACCTTGGAAAAGGTGTTAAAATTGTTGATGCTGACAAAGTAGCCGTAGCTTCAACCTCAGCTGATGTAAAAATTGGTCAAATCGTTGGTATCGTTAACGAATCTAAGGTTTTGGTTAAAATTAAATAATTTTAAGGAGAAGGAAGATGAACGAAAAATTAAAGAATTTAAACTTAACAATTCAAACCGTTTTTAAGACAACTTCAAAAGAAGTTAAAGATCCACTACAAAACGTGCTTTATGATGTTACTCCAACAAGTAGCTCAGCAGTAAATATTGCAACTGTTTCAAATGTTCCTGGAATGCGAGAATTTAAAGCAGAACGCAAACACGGCGTAGCTGAAGATTCAGTAGTAACAATCGTGCCTCGAACTCACGAAGCAACTCTTGATGTGAAACGTGAAGATGTTGAAGATGACAACATCGGCCGTGTTCCTGCAATGGTTAAAATGATGACTGGTAAAAGCAAACCGCTATTATGGTTCGCTTGCAATTGCGGCACTTGAACTTGGCTTTACTGCAAAATTAAGTGATGGCCAAGCGGTATTTTCTGCAAAACGCGGAAACTTGATCACTGGTGCACTTTCAAAAGAGACTTTTACAAAAGCTTATGACGCATTGCTTGCAATGACTGATAGCGATGGTGAACCAATTTTTGCAATGCCAACCCACTTGATCGTTGGAACAAAAAACCGTGCTGCTGCTGAAAAGATTTTGAAAGCAATGACTGGCGCAAATGGTGAGACTAACACTGATTACAAAGCGGTTGAGCTAATTGTTGATCCACGAATTACTGACACAACTTGGGCGTTGGTTGCAGCAGGTGATGGTATTATGCCACTTACAATTGCTGAACGCGTAAAAGTTGGTGCACCTGTAGCGAAAACTGATCTAAACAGCGATCGAGCTTTCGAAACTGATGTGTTTAGCTGGGGACTTCGCGGCCGATTCGATGCAGCATTTGCTGATGTCCAACGAATTGTAGCCTCAACTGGAAAATAAGCTAACTTTTGAGAATAGAATCAGCCAACTTGGCTGGTTTTATTTTGGCTGAAAATTTGATATAATAAAAAGGTAATAGACGGCTTTCAAAAAGAGTCGTTTTTCTTTTGCAAGCCAGAAAAGGAATAAAATGAGTGATAAAAAAATTTTTGAAAGCGTGCAAGCTATCTTAGAAGAAGCAGGGTTAATTCATCGCCAGCAAAATATTAGTGCAGAGATTCAAGGAAATCATATTATTTTGAATGATGGAATTATTGCAGATTCAAATTATAACGATTTGGTTGATTTTGAAGATGTGGCCGTGTTTTGCGGTGGCGAAAAAATGGAAGTATTAAATATTGACGCTGAGAATGGCGTTATTGAACTAGCTAATAACTCAAAAAAACGGCGAAATTGCTAATGTAAATTATAATTATAGCAACATTCGACAAGCTCTAGTGGAAAAAATACGTGGAGAAGTATTGGCTGAAATTCGAAAAGCTTTAGCCGTTAGCACGATAGAACAAAACCGTGATATTGTGGGTTATATTGTGCGAATTTACGCAGCCGGAAAACTATTGGTGAGAGAATATGGCTTTTAACCAAGAAATAACCGACACAAGCAAAGATGGTTACCGTAAAATTGAACTGGCTAAGGCTGAGATTAAAGCTTTACAAGAAAATGAAGAAGAAAAACGCACCGAAAATGAAGTTTGGAGCACAGGAGATGAAGATTTATTTGGTAAATACCGACAACGGAGAGTTGAGGATTTTTAAATGAGTCTAATTCAATTTTCGATTGAAAGCTCTGGTGAAAAGGCGATTATTCGAGATTTTGAAAATCGTTGGAAACATTCTCAAGACTTGAGCAAGCCTCTTGAAAGATTTTTGCTAATTATTTTTGAGCAAGAGATTCAAAGAAACTTTGAGAGTAGTGGTTCAAGCTTTGGGAGCTGGGCGCGAAGGAAAAAAGCTTATAGCACCCGATTCTGCGAAAAACACGCAGAATGCAAAAAGGTTTTACACACACAACTAGACCACGGGAAGTGGAATTTACAAACACAGCACCTTATTTTAAATTTCACCAGTTAGGAACGCGAAAACTACCAGTGCGAAAAATGTGGGGTGTGCGTGAAATGGATTGGCAAGAATTAAAACAGCAAATTCAAAAAGTATTTATTTGAGGAGAATGAATAATGAATAATAATTTTTATAAAGATCCGATACTTGAGCGAATCAGAGATATTTTTAGAGAAAGATTGCGTAAAAAGAGTTAAAAGGACGATTTTATTTTTGGCGAACCTGTGGTGGTGGCGAAAAACTCTTTACCGCTTTGTTTTATGGAATATACAGAACAAGATGTGGAAGATTCGGCCGCTTTTGAAATTACTACAAACTTAACTGTAAAATTAACCGTGGCAGTGGATTTGACCCGAGATTTAACTACGAATGCTAAAAACATTAACAGTTTTGCGACTTTACACCGAATCGTTTGCGGTAGAAACGAAAAAAATGCAACTTTTGCCGGATTCAATAATGGGGATTTTTGGTAAAAAAATCAAGATGCTGGCTATTTGGGTGAACGAGTAGCTTTGAATTTAGGCGAATCTGGTGTAAAAATGGAATATGGCTATGGCGAAAGGGGCGATGGGATCTTTACGAGAGAATTGAGCCTAAGCTTTGGTGTGAAAATTGCAGAAAGCTTGACAAATTAGGTTTAGCGGGAGTATACTGATTACGTATAAAAAGCTAATTGGGAGTTAAAAAAATGGAGCTTCTTCATAATATCATTGATATTTTATATAATATCATTACATTTATTTATTTTGTATTTTTTTCTGTTATTGTGTATACTTGAAAATTGCAAAAAAAGACATTATTAAGCCTTTTAAAAGCAATTAACCATCGTAAAAAAATTATCTTTATGGATTGGTTTGTTTTTTTGTGTCTTGCGCTAGCTTTTTGCGGAAGCTTGGTCACGAGGAGCTTATAAATAATGCATAACTTTTTTTAATGTTTATATATTCAGTTAGTATTTTTCTTAGGAATTATCCTATTGCCTTATTTTATTTATTTGAAAGTTAGTAAAAAGCAATCAAAAATTAAATTTCTAAATTATAAATACCGAGTTGGTTTTGGGCTGATTGCAATAGTTTTATTTTCTGCATTTTTTATGTCAATACTGCCCGGAGGGAAACCGCTATTTGTTCGAGATGATAACCAGAAAAACTTAACTCAGAAAAAAGACGAAGAGACAAAAACACTAGGAGAAAAAGCCAAAAAGTTGAAAGTGGTGTTGTTGGTGAAAGCTTATTAGCAAATGAGGATATTCGGAAAAAGTCCAACTTATAAAGTGCTAAGAGTTGTCGATGGTGATACAATTCATATAGATTATAACGGCAAAAGATGAAAAAGTGCGTTTTATTGGTCTAGATACACCTGAAACTAAAGATCCACGCAAACCAATTCAATGTTTTGGGCGTGAAGCTACAGCAAAAATGACTGAATTTGCTGAAAATAAAAATGTTCGGCTTGAATTTGATAGAACGCAAGGTGAACGTGATAAGTATGGGCGAATTTTAGCTTTTGTTTATAGTGAAGATAATAAAAACCCTAGCCTATGAGATGATTCGACAAGGCTATGGTAATGAATATACTTACAATTCAAATCCTTATAAATATCAGAATGAGTTTAAGGAAGCGGCACGCAAAGCTCGTGAAGAGAATAAAGGTTTATGGGCGGAAAATACTTGTGCAGGTGACGCTACAAAGCCAGCAGGTACACAGACGCCTAAATCGCAACCCACTCCCACTGTACCAGCACCACAACAATCTCAAGAAGCTTGTGTAATTAAGGGTAATATTGGCAGAAATGGTAAGATTTATCATATGCCTGGTCAAAAATATTATAATAAGACTAACCCTGAAGTGATGTTTTGCTCAGAAGCAGAGGCTCAGAATGCCGGCTTCCGAAGGTCGAAGGTTTAGTGCTTGCGCAAAAGTTAAATAATTGATATAATAAAAAAACATAATATACGGCTCAAACGGCCGTATTTTCTTTTGGTTTAAAATCTGGTTGGTTGGGCTTTAATTTTAGAAGGAGAAGAAAGATGAACGAAGGTGCAATTGTTGGTCGAAAAAAATAGCTATTGGAATTAACCTAGAAGATACACGAGGAACAGCAAAAGACCCAAGCTATTTTTTTACCCACAACTTGATTTTAGTTTTAAAGATACAATCGAAACTAAAAATAACGAGTCTGCATATGGCTCAATCGTAAAAAATAACTCAATTGATGTAATGAGCGTTAAAGGTGAAGGCACAATTGGCGGAAAGATGTTTATCAAAGGGCTTTATTACTTTTTAGCATTGGCGTTTGGCCAAAAACCTACAAAAGGTGCTATTGATGGTGACAATAAAGCTAAAAAATATGACTTTGCTTTAAGCAACTCAAACAGTCACAGTTCAGCAACTTTAGCTATTAAAAATGACATTGAGGCGAAAAAATATACTTTCGCAATGCTTGATAGCTTTAAAATTTCTTGGCAAGCTGACGATTATCCAAAGATTGAAATGAACTTTATTTCGAAAAAGGGTGAGCGAGTAGCTAAAAATTCAATTATTGCAGGATATATTGATGAACCTGAATTCTTGCCAAAAGACTTTTATTTGAAACTTGCTGATGACCTAGCTGGACTTGCAACTGCACCAGATGTAATGCCAACCAGCTTTAGTTTGGAATTTAAAAAGAACTTGAACACAGATTTTTACAAAGGCGATGTGAGCGAAATTTTCAACATGGATTTTGAAGCGAGCGGAAGTTTTGAGCAGAAAATCCAAAACACAAAATATCAAGATGCAACCGTTGCTGGTAAAAGCTATGCTTTGGAATTTGGTTTGATTGATGACCGCCATAAGGCTGGAACAAAAACGCCAACAAGCTTGAAAATTCGTGCAGCTAAAATTGGAATTTCAAGCTATGACCCAAGTTATGGTTTGAGCGATCTAGCAACTGAAACGATCAACTTTGAAGTGCTAAATGATATTAAAACTGGAAAAACTATTGAAGCTGAATTGATTAATAGCTTTGATTATTAGGAGGAATTATGCGAGACCAACGAATTGAGTTAGAAAAACGGCCGATATGCTGTAATAAGGAACTTTTTGCGAGTTCGAGACCGCAACAGATACCAAAAAGCATTGCTTTCACGCCAAAAAATCACACCTGAAAGCACTCAGGGTGGCGAAATTAAGTTTGTGCTAGAAGGTGATCAGATGATCGAAGCGCAAGAGCTCGCTACTGAAATTTTATTGGTTGATTACGACGGAACAACTGAAGGAGCTTTCGATAAATTGATGGATAGCGAATTTGCCGAAGACTACGAAGTTATTTCGAAAAGCTTGTAGTGAAATTTTTTTGAGCGAAATAGCCAAAATTTAGAAAAACTCGCCCAAGACGCCAGAACTTATGAACGAAGCATAAAAAGCTGGCAAGGGCGAAGTGCCTGAAATGTTCATGATTGCTACAATATGCGAAAAAAATTCGGCTGGACTTGGTGGGATTATCAAAACCAGCCAGCCGAGTTTATTGATGCAGTCAGAATTAAGTTAAATATTGAAGCCACCTTTGAGGCTAAACAAATTGAAGAAATGAAGAGAAAGACTAAATAATGAGCAATACGATTACGCTAACAGTTCGAGCAGATACTAAACAGTTTGAAACTCTCATGAAAAGCGCCGGTAAAACCGTTGACGACTTTTCTAAGAAAAACAAACGAAGCTTGGAAAGTATCGCAAACAGTGCGAATAATATGGCTGGAAAAGTTCAGGGTGCAATGAAGCTACTGGGCGCTACTTTGGTTGGTGGAAGTTTTTGGCTTGAACGCTTTTTGTGAAAGAAGCCTCAACTTTGCAATCAGTACGAGCTAGTTTTGAGAGCTTGACCGGATCAGCCGAGGGTGCTCGAAAAGTGATGGCTCAGCTTAATAAATTTAGTTTGGAAACAGCTTTTAGTGCTGATGATATTAATGCTGCAGCTCGAACTTTGCTCGGTGCTGGTGTTAGTGTTGACAAGCTCGGTTCGCGAATGAAGTGGCTTGGTGATATTGCCGGAGCGACGGGTGCAGATTTGGGACAGCTCGTTCTGCCAGTATCTCAAGCTTTAGCCAAAGGAAAACTTGACACCCAAGACTTTTATCAGATTTTGAACAGTGGCGCCGGAAAAGTGCGTGAAGTTCTTCAAAATGAACTAAATAAACGTGGCCTTGGTGATGTCATGACCGCTTTGGCGAAAGGTAAAGTTTCGGCAGAGATTTTGGAGACAGCGTTAAAAACTGCTGCAAGTGAAGGTGGCTTCGCTTTTAATGGTGCAGCAAAACAAGCCCAAACTTTTGATGGACGAATGAGTAATTTGCAAGAAACGATTAGTAATGTTGGTTTGGAACTGATTGGTGTTAATAAAGCGACAGGTGAGATTGACCCGAACGGTATTTTTGCTCAAATGAGTGAAAAAGTTGAAAAAAAGCGACCAAGTGGCTTGAAGAAAATAAGGAAAAAATCAAAGAGGTTGCTCAGATTATTATTAATAATATTCAACCAGCAATGATTACACTTACGGCTTTATGGGCGAGTTTTAAGGCAATCGTGATTACTAGTCAAATTGTTGACGCTATAACGAAAGTTAGTGATGCCGTTGGTAAAATGGGTGATGGAGTAAAAAAGGCTGCATCATGGTATCAAGACTTGAATAAAGCTCAGATTGCCAGCTCAATTAGCGCAAAAGCTCATGCAGTAGCGGTAGGACTTCAAACTGCAGCAACAAATATTGCAACTGTAGCACAAACAGCATTCAATGTGGCTATGTCAGCTAACCCAATTGGTTTAATTGTTCTAGCGATTGCTGCGGTTGTTGCTGGATTGGTCTGGTTTTTTACACAAACAGAAATCGGTAAACAGATTTTTGGGGAATTTGTGAAGTTTGTGAGCGGAGTTTTTGGAAATATTGTTAGCGTTATTTCAACAGTAGCTAATGCAATTATAGTGCCTTTTCAGAATTTTCTAGCATTCGTTTCGCCAATCTTTAATACTCTTTGGCAAATTGTTTCAAGCATATTTATTTTAATTGTTGCTGTGGTAGCAACCGCGATTGAGAGTATTGTTCAGCCATTTATTTGGATATTTCAAAATTGGCAAACGGTGTGGAACAATATTTGCGGTTTTGTCTCAACAATTTGGAATATGATTGTTGGAGTGGTTACTGCTTATATAAATACTATGAATGCAATTATCTCAGCGATAGTAAATACTATCATAGCGGTGATTTCACCAATCGTTAACTGGATAAATAGTGTAATCATTCAACCAATTGCTAACTTCTTTTCAGGATTATGGAACGGAGTTGTAAACATGGTGCGAGGGTTTATCGGTTCCGTAATGGCTGTAATCTCGCCGATTGCTAACTGGATAAATAATGCTATTATTCAACCAATTGCGAGTTTTTTTGCCGGGCTTTGGAATGGAATTGTGCAAGGAGTGAATGGACTAGCGGCCGGAATTAGAACTGTTTTTGGCTCTATTGTTGGATTTATTAAAGCACCGATTAATGCTGTTATTGGTGGTGTTAATGCTGTAATTCGAGGACTAAATAGCATTAAAGTTCCAGACTGGGTGCCGGGATTGGGTGGTGCTCATCCTAATTTCCCAACAATTCCAATGCTAGCCAAAGGTGGTGTAGTAGATAATGCTACAATGGCAATTATCGGTGAATCCGGTAAAGAAGCGGTGATGCCGCTTGAGAATAACACCGGCTGGATTACTAACTTGGCCGGACAGCTTGCTGAACGCGGCGGCGTTGGTGGTGGAAACACTGTAAATATTAGCGTAAATGTTGAGACTAGAGGTGGAGATTTTGAAGAAGCGGATGCTATTAATATCGCTAAAAAGATTAATACCGCTCTTAAAAGCCAAGGTTTGAGTTTTGACCAGATTGGAGCTTTGCGATGATAAGAATAAATGGAAATGAGATTTTAAAACAACCAACTAGTTATAACGACGACCCTGAAACTATTAAAACAGATAGTTTTGCAATTGACGGCACGATTGAACGGCAAAAGTATCCCGATAAAAAGCGCGTGAAACTTAGTTATGATCGCGCAACTCCAGAATTAGTGAGATATTTTAAAGATTTGGAAAATCAAACTCAAATCACTTTTGAGAATAACGAAAGTGTTTGGGGTGTGCTGAAATTTACAGGGCTAATTACCGACTTTAGCGTTAGTGAATATCGAAGGGGTGGAAATTTGCTAACTGAGCTAGATGTAACGATTCGGGAGTTTTAGATGAGCCAAAATGTAAGTGATAGCTTTATTAACACCCTCAGGCAGTCGCAAAAACAAACTGATTTTGTGGTTAAAATCGGCTGGAATAAAGAAATCCGAGAAGATGCGGGTTTCTTTATGCTAGATTCAAAGCAAGTTGGATAATAACAACTTTTTGAAAGGTTCAGAAGATGTCATTACATTATTTGACACCTTTAAATATAGCGATGAATCGAAGTTTGTTAAGAATTTTTCTATTTCTAGGAAAAATTTCACAATATGCTTGGGGTGTGATTTCGGCAACCGCAAAAATTACCTTAAATAATAAGACTGGGCGATTCTTGCCAAATAATCCAGAGATTGGGGCTAACTTTAAAGCAGGGCGACCAGTAAAAAAATATTTGTTGGATATAACGGCGAAATGATCTGCGTGTTTACCGGATTTATCGGCAGGCCAAAAGTAAATATCGTTTCGTCAACGGTAGAGCTTGAAGCGTTCGATGCGATGAGTTATTTTTGAAACTCAAGAAATTCAGCAAAGCTATTTTGAAAATCAGAAAATTAAAGATGTTTTTAAGGGAAGTTTTGATTGGGCGTGGCTTTAGCGAAAAAAACAGTTTAAAAATCGATGATAGCTTAACTAGAATTTATCCGTTTTTACTAACTAGAGAAAAAACAATGGGTGAACTCTTTAAAGAAGTTGCTCAAAATGAAAACACTTTGATTTATGCTGATGAAAATGGTATTTTGAACTTTTTGCCAAGTGAAAAGCTCGCTAAAAATAAGATCTCATCTTGGAATTTTAGTTATTCAAATATGACAGATTTAGAAATTGCCGATTCGAAAATTATTAACTCCGTAAAAGTTAAGAGCTCTTATTTGAAAGAAGTTGGCTTTGGCACGCCCTTTAAACTTGAAGGTGAAGAAAATTCAGTTGGTGCTAAATCGAAAGCGACTTTTTGGCTGAATTTGGTTGAAAAAGCAAAGTATGGCTTGATTGGTAAAAATGTTGAACCGACGGTTGTTTTTAAAAACTCGAAAGATGAAAATGGGACGGTTTTGAACGGCTTGAAAGTAAGCGGATATAGCTTTGGTACAAAATATAAGCTCGAAGTCGAAAACCCGTTGAGAACACGCGCTTATTTACATGAGTTTTCAATTCCAGGGCGAATTATTCAAGAAGTAGAAGAATCGCCGGTTGTTGTTCAGAATATTCCAAGTATCGAAAAATATGGGCTTAACCCCGAAGAAAACACGGGACTTGCTGGAAACTCTATGGAATATGAGATAAAAAAATAAGCGATAGATATGGCGATAATCCGCAAATTTCTGAAAAGAGGCGTTGGCGGTGCAATGGCGAAAATAGGTGATGGGATTTTGCGAAATATGAGTGAGCCAAATATGCAGTTTACTATTAAAAACTTTATGGCGCCTCATCTACAATTAGCTGATAGCGTGGAACTAGAAGTTCGCGATCTGAACGAACAGTATAACTGTGCAGTGTTAGGCGTTAGTCTTGAGGGCGGAGTGAATGCGAATTTTAGGCAGGGCTTGTACCTACAGGCATTGCCAAGCATGAAGCTATTTATCCTTGATTCTTCGCGCCTAGATTCCGGAGAGATCCTTGGTTAGAGCTAAAAAAATGTGTTATAATAAAGATATAATAAACGGCACTCGGAAGAGGCCGTTTTTTTCTTTTGGGTGCAGTAAACGATAAAGAGAGGACAGGAGATGTAGGTGACAAATATGGAAGAAAAAAATATTAATAGAGAAGTTTTTTTGAGGCGAGACTAGATGTTTTGGAAGAGAAAATTAATACTTTAGCTAATAGTATTGATCACATCAATACACAGCTGGAGATTATCACTAATATTAACAAAGAAGTCGTTGAACATCGTAAAGATATTGAAAGTGTACGACGATCGACTGAGCGCAATCAGGAGCGTCTTCGGCGTCTCGAAGAAAATCAGAGCAAGATTGTTTGGGCGGTTGGTCTAGCAATCCTTGGTGCTTTAGCTCAGTTTGTATTAGACGGCGGTTTGATGAGTCGTAAGTAAATAGAAAGGAAATATATGGATAAAGCAATTGATTGGTTTGCACAGCGACAGGGCAGAGTTAGTTATTCGATGAATTATAGGAATGGTCCTAATTCATACGACTGCTCAAGCTCGGTATATCACGCATTGATTTATGCCGGAATTTTACCGCAAGGTTTCCGCATTGGTAATACCGAAACAGAGTTTGTAGACTTACCAAAATTTGGTTTCCAACGAATCGAGGCGGACATAAATGGATATATTCCTACACAGCGAGGCGATATATTTATTTGGGGTAAGCAAGGATACACGAACGGCGCTGACGGACACACTGGAATATTTATTGATAATAACAACATAATTCACTGTGCGTATGGCTATAACGGTATTCATGTAGACAATCACGATAAATTAGCAGAGATTAACAATACTCAATATCTAACAATTTTTAGATATACTGGTAAACCTCAAAATACGCCAGCACCAGCACCGTATGTTGAGAAAATTGATGATGAAATAAATGTTGGTTCACATCTAAAGTTTAATCAGGTATTTACTGTTGCTGAAACACGAGAAACTGAGGGGCGAAAAGAGGCTCGGATAAATGAGATTTGTCCAGTTGGCTTCACTTGGGATGAAAATGGAGTGCCAACAAGTTGGCTAGTCAAGGTTGATAATGACGGATACAGAATTGACGGTGACATTAACACTGGCGATAGCGTAAAGATTGAGGGAGCTTTTTGTTGCACAAGAAGTTGTGCAAAATGATAATATGTGGTTCGCTAAAATTAACCGCGGTGGAATTGATGTTTGGGTGGAACTCACACCAGCAACTGAAATTCCAGCAGGTGAATTTGGCACAAGGATTGAAAACCGACCAGCGCCAGCGCAAACAGCACCAGCACCAGCTGAAGGACCTAAACCAGAAGTTAAGGAAGAGCCTAAAGCGGTAGAAAATCAAGAATTGCCAATTATTGAAGAAAAACCAGCCGAAAAACCAAGGGTTAACAGTTCAAAAAGAGGAGAAAAAAGATATGTCGCACAATTTAGAAAATAGCGGAAATGCTGAAAATTCTAAAACAGCAGAGAAAAAGCAGTTAATTCAAATTAACGCAAGACCATTAACAGAAGAGGAGTTAAAAATGTTGGAAGATTTACAGAAAAATACGGTTGAGAACATCGCAAACACGGAATATGAACCACGCATTAGCGAGAAAGCTAAAACTACAGTGTATTTCATCGCTGACTTGGGAATTTTAACAAATATGTTGATCGCAACGATTTGTGTGATTTTAATTCCAAACGCAACGAAAGAGATTTTGGCGATTAGTGGAGCGATTGCTACAGCATTTGCTGGGCTAAAACCAATTTTCAAACTAGGAGCTAAAAAATAATGGCTTACGAGAATTTAACATTTACGCCAGGTGAAACTCTGACCGCAGCTAAAATGAATAAACTACAAACTAACGTTGCAGGACTGAGAGATGGCTCAAATATTGGAGCAGGTGCAGTTCGAGCTGATAGTATCAACTTTGGCTCGTTCCCAATTCAATATGGTGGTGGAGAGCTAGCACCGGGGACGGTTTCAAAAACCTTTACGCCAAAATCTGACGGTTTGTTGCGAGTAGTCGCAAGCGGTCGGCGAAACGCCGGAAATGCGGCAGACCTTGTTATTTATATTTCGGCGACAGGTGTGGAGAATCAGATAGATAGCACAGGTGTGCAATATGGAACAGGAGTTTTTGCTTCAGCAAGCTTTGTAGCACAGGTAACTAAAGGTGTTCCAGTAACGATTAACGTTAATGTCTCGGGTGGTTCGATCGCCAACTCTGGCTATCAGTTCTTCGTGATTCCGGGAAAGGCTGAGTTGACTAGATAATAAAAGAACCCAAAACGGGTGTAGTGACAAGGTTGACTTTTACGATTTAATTTGCTATAATTAAAAAGCTATATGGAGCAACAAAAACGCCTCACGCCGATGAAAATCGGTGTAGGGGCGTTTTGCTTTCTTGGAAAAATGAGACAGCCGAAAACCAACCGCTCCGTTTTACTAAAAATCTTGTCAAGACTTTTTGGAGGGAAAATGGAAAAAAGTTTTATTTTATGCGGCCGTCGAATAGCAACTATGCGCGAACGGCTCGGCAAAAGCTTGCGATTTAATAGATGATGAGCAGTTTTTGGGCGTTTTTAGAAACCGTCAAATTAATCATGAAAAAGAATTTAATCAATCTGTTAAAATGGTTAAATCAATGAAAAAGCAGGGCAAAATTAAGAATGCTAGTCATTATTTTGCTAAAAATTTGGAAAAAAAGAAAATATTAACAAGACATTAAAAATTGTGCGAGAATTTTTAAATAGGCAGAATTCAAAATTGGCCGAAAAAAACGAGAAGATAAACGAAAGAATGAAGAAATTAACCAATTTGAGCGAGATTTTTAATAGCGCTGGCTATATTAAATTTCAAAAATGAAAAAGCGTTTCGCTAAATTACAATAGATAAAGTTTTAAAAATTAGTTAAAAATCAAGTTGCGAGCAATTCGCTCGTTTTTATTGCGTTTATCTTAAAATATTATATAATAATTTTCAATAAATAAAAAAATATAAGAGAATGAAAGGCAAATTATGTAAAATATTATAAAAATATTTTTTAGCATTTTAGCTAATTTTTTAAAAAGCGTATTGGAGGGTTGAAAATGATAAAAATTAAGTTTTTAGGTTCTAAATAGAAATTCTGCTTAGTTTTCTTTTTAATTCTATTTAGAACGAAGGAGATGTTTTGAAAGTTAGTGAATTATTTGATGAATATCGAGATAGAATAATTATTCAAGGAGGGCAAAGTGAGCGTACACTAGAGACGCATGAGTTTGTAAAGAAATATACTTTAGAATATTTAGGGGATCTAGATATTGAAAGTCTTAATTTTGAAAATACAAGTAGGGTCTGCGCAAGCTGGCGAAAAAATCGATCACAAAACACAGTGAGATTGTATATTATTCGTCTACGATCGGTGCTGAGATATGCAAGATTGCGAGATTTGCCTGTGGTGAATTATGAGCTATTAAAAATACCAAAGCGAAAAGCTAAGGTGGTTAATTTTTTAGAATCAGAAGATGTTACTAGGCTTATTGATTGTGTTTTCGCACCAAGAGCAGGATATTCAAAATTTAAACGTTTAAGGAATCGAGCAATAATTTCGCTTTTATATTCTAGTGGTGTTAGACTGAGCGAATTAGTATCGATAGATTGTATAGATATTAAAAAAGACCGCACATTTACGGTAATCGGCAAAGGCGACAAGACTAGGCTTTGTTTTATTGATGAACGAACTTGGTACTATATAGAGGATTGGCTAGAGTTTAGGACAGACGAATCTCCGGCTCTGTTTATTAGTGAGTTAACGGGCAAGCGCATTTCAAAATCTACCGTTCAAGAGATTTGCCGAAATGCACAGGCAAGATCAGGGTTCGGGACACACATCCATCCGCACATTTTGAGACATAGTTTTGCAACAAACTTATTAAGAAATAACACTAATTTATTACTGGTGCGAGATTTTCTAGGACACTCAAGTGTGCAGACCACACAGATGTATACACATGTAGTGAATGAGGACTTACGCAAGGCATATTTAAAAAATCATACCACGTAGGTATTGACTTTTTGAACCGCTTATGATACAATTAAAACATAATTGATAGAAAATTAAAAAACCTAACAAACCTACTTGCAGCAGAGCGTAAGACTTTGAGATAATTTCTTGGAGCCACGATCGGGGCTTGAACCCGAGACCTCATCCTTACCATGAATGCGCTCTACCAACTGAGCTATCGCGGCATAAACTATAATAGATTCTACCATAAAAAGTATTCAGATGTCAATATTGTTGAAATAATATTTCTTTTTTTATTGAGTTTGCACTTTTAAGCCTTATATGTTAGAATATGAGCTATAAAATAATAGTCAAAAAAAAGAGGGGTTATGAAAACAGTAACAATAATGAAATACCGAATCGGAAATAAATATTTCTTTAAGGTTTTAGACAAATTCGACATTAAAGATGCAGCCGAACGCCTAGATGCAATGATTCGAATCTCCAAACAGTTAGAAAAAAAGAAAACAAAGACTACGAACAGCTTTGGATTAAAAGAAACAGTTCTATTTTAGAAATATTCAAAAATAAATTATTTGTTTTTTTGCTGATTTGCTGGAGTCTTTTGTTCTTTTTGTTGTTTTTAAAAAGAAAAATTATTTTTTTAGGGCTTCGCCAAGAGTCCAAACAATAGCGTTCATCAAGAAGACGATCAAAGATGACACCGTAATAAGTAAAATTGTTCGACTAATTGAATTTTTCGAAAAATATTTAAAAAGCTCGCAACGGCAAAACCAAAAAAATGCCAAACAAAAGGTAAAAACGCTGCAAAATAACGCGTTCGTTGTTTGAGCTTAAAATTCTTTGGATAAATTTCAAAAAGTCATTCATGGTTTAAATTATATCATAACTAAGTTAATATGTCAATGTTTGCTTGAAATACTTGCTTTTTATGAATTCCTGTGATAAAATAGAACAGAACGTAAATAATAAATTTAAGAGAGATTATGGCTAAAAAAAGAATACGAAACGAAAGATTATTGGCCTTGTAAGTGAAGCTACAGGTCATCGAATTTACTACACTCGCAAAAATACTCAAAATACACCTGAGAAACTTTCTTTGCGAAAATACAACCCAAAGACACGAAAACACGAAGTTTTCACAGAGACTAAAAAATCTCTTGGTCGAAACGAAGTTAAACCACGAAAAGGTTAATAATAAAAAAAGCGCTCAATTGGGCGCTTTTATTTATTCTGTGTCTTTATTCTTCAGAAGCTATCAAATCCAGCAGAGCCGAGACATATTCCGCCTGAGACCATGTGAGTGGCGCCACGGAAAGGTGCTTTAAATCACGCGGGTCAATTTGTTCAGGCAAGATCCCTGTTGATGTTTGTTGATTTGAGACCCAATCTAAAATCTCTTTTGCTTTTAAAATTTCACCTCGAGCGATATAAAATTCAGCACGCCAAAGTGTTGTAATAGGCCAAATATTTGCTTCATAATCATTGCTAAAACGGTAATAAACATCATTCTCGAAGCGCGGCAAACCAATTTGGTTATCTGTATTAAACCGTTTTTCGAGCACGTCAAACGCATTGTGAAGCTTTTCGCCCTTAAAGTCAAAAAGATTAAATATAAAGGCTCCATAAAAACTTGAGGCATCGATTTTCGAGTCCTTCTCACCGTTAGGCCAAACTCCTCGATAAAAATAGTTATTTTCTGGATTAAATAATTCATTCTGTGCCGAAGTTCGAATCTTCAAAGCTTGATCTCGCCATTTTTTAGCATCTCGCGCACGATTGAGCTGTTGTGCTAAATTTGAGGCCGAATAAAGAGCTGCAAAAACAACCGACGTCGAATAAGTCGTTGAAAGAAAATCCATCTCCCAAAGCTCATAATTAGGTTTTGGTAGATTATTTTCACCACAAAAATCAACCAAAAAATCCGCAATTGGCTTCACCAAATCGTCATAGAATTCATCCAAAATAGAATTATCGCGAAATTTTTTATAGTATTGCGCAAACAAGAATAGGATTCCAGCACTTTCATCAATCTGAATTGGTAGATTTCGCGTTTCGCCACCTTGAGAGTATGGATGCCAACTAGGGCCAAGCTCACCGTTTGGCAAATACTTATGCATCATAAAACCGCCCGGTGTAAGGGAATTCTTGCAAAAAGTGAAAAATCTTTGCGGCTCATCACGATATCCGAGCCGAATCAAAGGCCAAATCGCAAAAAGTGCATCTCGTGGCCAACAATAAGAATAGTCATCTCGGGCATAGTTAAGCATTTCGCTGTCATTACTTGCAATAGGAGCACCGGTTTTTGCGAGATGAGACTTAACTAGCATTAGGCTTTGAATAAACTTTTTTTCTGATATTTTAGATCTAGTTTTTTCGAAAAACGCAAAAGCTGGAGCAAGCCATTTTTGCCAAGATTTTTTAGTTTCAGACAAGGCTTTCGAAAAACCTTCATCTCGCATTTTTTGAAAATTCGTTATAGCAAGCTGGTGATCATCTGCGCAAGAAATAGAATATTGAAAATCTGCGCTTTCGAAAACGCCTAGAGAGAAATTAAAACCAATCACTGAGTCGGTTTGACCATGCTCAACATTTGAACTAGAAAGAATTCCATCTTCGGCATCGCACCAAGAGCCAAGTTTTCCTTCAATTCCAAATAGTCCAACCGTATGTTGGTCAAAATCTTTAAAGCTTTTTTGGTTAAAATCACCGCCAACTTTTTGTGCAGAAATAATAAATGCACGTTTTCCGCGGTAATGCAAAATCGCCTTCTCATCATCTTCAAGAGGTAAAAATTGTACAGTATCAGCTAAATGAAAACTGCTGTTAATTGCAAAATTTTGATGCAAAAATAGCTGAACTTCACGCGGATAATTTGCAAGGTTCTGCACCTGAATTTTACGTGCAAAAACATCAAAATCACTAACCACAAAATCTGTAAACGTGATTTTTATCTGTAAATTATTGTTTACTGCTTCGGTTTTAGATATTAGTGCATCTTCAAAATATTCAGAAGAGAATTGCCAATCACCGTTTTGTAACCACGAAAATTCATCACCAATTTTAATACCAACGCGGTGAAAAAGGTCGCAACCAAGAGTGTGATTTTCATATCCGTTGTCCGGGAAATAAAAATCACTAACCAAGCCAAACTCGTTTAGGCCAATATTCAAATTTCCATTACTTAAAAATCGCTGTTTTTTTGCCATTTTCAACCTCGCTTTCCCTTAGTAAACATTAAGTTTTTTTATGAAGCATTCGCGCAAATATTTTCTTTCGTTTTGGTGTTTTTGGAACTTTCGAAAAAGATTTTTTAAGAATTTTTTGTGTTTCTTGAACTTTTCTAGGCGGTAAAGGTGAAACATCTTTCAAACGAAAATCCATGTCTCGCAGAGCATCCATGAAATACAAAAACGCATCATAGGGCGATTTATATGGTGAAAAATACGCATGAACATCACCGTCGTTAAAGTATTTTGTGCACATATAGTATGGATGATCGCTAGTGGTTAGTCGTCGCCAATCTTCAACAAGCGCACCATTGTAAGAATTATAAACTCGCGATTTTAGAGCATAAAGGTATTTCATTGCTTCTTGTTGCATTGAATTTCCAAGCCACGCAGTTAGATCGCGCTCAGTATCTGCCCAAGTAACAGTTTGAGGCATCGAAATTTCCGCAACAGGATCGGCTTGAGCAGCTTCTGTAACGGTTTTAAAATCATGACTTGGATTTTTCAGCCACTCAGCAACTAAGCTTTCAAAAAAGCCAAAAATTCCAGATTCCTTCCATTGATGTTCACCAAAAGTTTCATAATCCATGAAAAGATTAATTATATCGCCACGATAACTCGACGATTCTAGCCAGCTGATATACTTTTCGGTTGTTAGTGGATATTCTTCCCAGTTTTGGTTTGAAAATCGAAAAGCTAAATCATCAGAAAGTTTATAATTCTTTAAAAGAAGGCGAATATTTTTAGTATTTTTTGGCCTATACACAAAAATTCGGCGAACGCCACCCCAACACAGGATCCCAGCCTTCAGTCAAAATTGCCTTGAAACCAAAAATCGTCTGCCCATTTACCCTAATTCGTCGTTGTAAGAAAGTTCTGTGTTTCGAAAAGATGTCGTTTCTACGCCAAAAACTTCACGAATCTTTGCTTGATGTGCACGAACTTGTGCCTCAAATTCCTCGCGGTCAAAAAAGAAAGCTAAGCTGTGATAATAAGTTTCAGCAACAATCTCCGCTCGACCAGTTCGAACGAGACGCTTAAAACTCTCAAGAACATCTGGCGCAAATTGCTGAGCTTGATCAATAAAAAGTGCCCTGTTATCGAAAAAGAGAATTTAAACTCCGGGTGACGAGCTAAAAAGTTTTTCAAGAAGATTGTTCATTGGGATATAAGATTTTTTTCAGCTACTTTTTCGAAAAAAATTTCACCATTACTTTGGCGCTTCAAACCTTTTTTTCTTCGCTAAAAATAATCTCTGTTTTTACCAACATTAAAAAAATAGTTTGGTCATCACGAACTCGCCATGGCTGGTGAACGTGAAGATATAGAACAATTGATTTTTTAGCCATTTTTTTCCTCTGTTAGATGTATAAATTCATCCATAATTTGTTCAGCAATATCGCTCCAAGAAATTTTATTATATTCTTTTCGAACGCCTTTTTTAAGGTTATCTAGAAGTTTTTTATTTACCGAAACTTCATAAATTTGATTTGCAAGCTTTTTAGTGTCCCAAAAATCGTAGCGCAAAATGTTTTGCAAAACTTCACCAACGCCAGACTGTTTTGAAATAATTAACGCATTATTGAAGTGTGCTGCTTCAAGGGCTGTTAACCCAAAAGGCTCATTAACTGAACTCATCACAAAAACATCTGCAACTCCATAAGCATCGCGCCATTTGTCTCCGCGCAAAAAGCCAGTGAAGAAAATCTTATCCGCAATTCTAAAATCACTAGCCATTCTAATAAGTTCGTTGCGCTGCTCACCATCACCAACAAGAAGAAGAGCTATTTTCGGGTTCCTTGAAGCCGCTTCAGCCATGGCTCGCATTAAATATGTTAAACCTTTCTGAACAGTGAAACGAGTCAAAGTCATCACAACCGTATAGCCTTGTGATTTTAAATATTCAAGATAGCGATAGGTTCGCTCATCGTAGTCTTGCGGGCTAGCAAGAGTTGAAGTTTCGATCGCATTATAAACAACCTCAACTTTTTCTGGAGAAACTTTATATTTATCAATTATTACATCTCGTGTATTTTTCGAAACGGCAAAAACTTTATCTGAATTGCAAATTCCAGCGTATTCAATATCGTGAATTTGTTGATTGCCAGATGCTCCACCAGAACGGTCGAATTCTGTTGCATGAATATGTGTAACAAGTGGAGAGCCCGTAATCTCGCGTGCTAGCATTCCAGCCTCCATCGTAAGCCAATCGTGCGCATGAATAACATCTGGTTTGTTTCCAGGGATGCTTAAATATTCACGAATAAATTCACAGTATTCTTTTTGAATCGAACGAATATCCGGCAAAAAATCGCCCACATTATGGCTCGACCGCGACCAGTGTGGCGCATCATAAGCCCCAGCGCCAAATTTATGAATCTCAGAAAAATTCGTAGCATTTAGCACTTTCATAAAATCAATTTCGGTATGTTTGTTTTTATACGGAACAACAAACTCAATTTCAGCGCCATCTTCAGCTAGCGCTTTTGCCATATAAAAACAAGCTACGCCCAAACCACCACTGTTATGGGGAGGAAGCTCCCACCCGAGCATTAGAATTTTTCATTTTTTTGCCTTTACGATTAAAATTTACATTTCTATTTTTAGCAAATTTAAGAGAAAAAGCGCAAGCGGTTTAATCAGTTATTTGCTTTAAACTAAATACTTGGCGAAAACTGTTTTTATTTCTTGAACGTATTTCTTATAATCTGGGCAATATTTTTTTCAACTTCTTGCCAAAATTTAGACGAATGGTTCATTTGCCGAGTATGACAAAGCTCATGAATAATCACATAATCAATCAAATGGTGTGGTAAATTCATTAACGCAATATTTAAAGAAATTGTTCCGCTAGAAGAGCATGAACCCCACCGTGTGCCCGTGTGCGAAAAGCGCAATTTCTCAAAGCTAAAACCATATTTTTCTGCCAAAAAATCAATTCGGCGGGGTAAATATGCCTTAGCTTGCTTTCGAAGAATTTTTGATACGGTTTTGCGAATCTCAGATTGAACAAGTGGATTTTCGAAAGCTAACTCTTGCGGAATTTGCACCAAAATCTGACTTCCTTCATTTGAAATTTTGATTTCTTCGCCCGAAAATTTTCGCAAAAAAAGTGTGTGAGTTTTACCGATTAAATCTCCGTCTTGATAAGAGTTTTTAGCGTTATGTGTTGCGAGCATTTTTCGAATTTCATCGCGATTGCCATTAACAAGCCGCCGAACGGCAAATTCTGGCGAATAATAGGGGATTGATGCGCGCAAACTTCCATCAACGCCGACAGAAAGTTTTACGGAGCGAGCGAGTTTGTTTTTTCGAATTTTAATTTCACCAAACTCTTTATCGACTATAGACATAAAGATATTATAGCACTTTTAAAAAGAGTTATCAAAATCTATTGCCGACGTCTCAACATCTCTAATTCTTCGAGTTTTAATCGAATATCTTTACGTTTAGCAAAAAAATAATAAACGATAAAATATAAATTATCACATATGCAAAAAGGCATGGCAATAAGACCACCGAGCACATCTACCAACCATGAGCAAAAATTCATAGTGTCTAATGTAATATAAAACAGTTGCAATCGATATAACTACGAATATCCCTACAAAGATATTCAAAAACACGCCGATGACTTTTTAATCTTATTTTGTAAAATTTCAGGATTTTCAAGCTTCCTAACCCTAAAATACCCTAAAATAGCAATAAGAAATCCACCTAGCATAAAAAGCAAATAGCAACACTGCAAACATAAACACTAGAAAAAAATAAAAATGAAAAAAAATAGTAATAAAATTAATATCCATAACATAACCACTATACACTAGAATAAAACAAAAAACAATGACAAAATAAAAAAACACCATTTCTGGTGTAAAAAGGCAAATTTGGCACGGGCAGAGAGATTCGAACTCCCGACACCAGGTTTTGGAGACCTGTGCTCTACCAACTGAGCTATGCCCGTATGAAACTATTCTAGCATAAAAAAAGTTGAAAAAGTGAAGAGCTTTTTAATTATTTTTCCTTATCTATTGACAAAAAGCGTCTTTTGTGGTAGAATACTAACAAGTTAAAAGCTTACTTTCAAAATTGAGCTTTTAGCTCGTATTTTACAAAGTTGGCTTTTGCAAGTATATTTTTCAGAAAAGGAGACCAAAGATATGGTCAATTCTATTAAATGGGTTCAAACCCAAAACCAAGAAGAAATCACTGAAAATTCGTATTCAAGCAGAAGCAGAACCAAAGACACCTCTGTTTAAAGTTATCGATAAGCTTGAAAAAGCATATCTAAAAAAACGATATTAAAGATCTAGTCTTTTGGCTAGCTTACGCTAAGTTTTATGATATGCATATAACTAAAGGACGCGAATACTTCAAGAAAATTGAAAAAGAGTGGCCTTCAAGTCATTGCTCCGAACTAGCGAACGAATTTCATTTCTTGAATGCGATTTACTCAGAACGATACACTGAGCGCAATAATAGTGCTCAAATGTATAATTATCCCTGCGTTACTCGCGAAATTCTCACGAGTGTAGCCAACTAAAAAAATAAGCCCGAAACAATCGGGCTTTTTTCTTTTTTTGTTTTTTTATTCAGCAAATTGTGAGTTATACAGCTTGGCATAGGCGCCATTTTTCGAAAGCAACTCTTTATGAGAGCCTTGTTCAACAATATTTCCGTGTTCCAAAACTAGAATTAAATCAGCATTTCGAATTGTCGAAAGGCGGTGCGCAATCACGAAACTTGTGCGGCCATGCGTTAGATTATCCATCGCCGATTGGATAGCGGCCTCCGTTCGCGTATCAACAGAGCTGGTCGCCTCATCAAGAATCAACATCGGCGAATCTGCTAAAATTGCACGCGCAATCGTAAGAAGCTGTTTTTCACCAGCCGAGACGTTATCGATATCTTCAGAAATAACCGTATCATATCCTTGTGGTAAAGTTCGAATAAAGTGATCCGCATGAGCGGCTTTTGCAGCCTCAACAATTTCTTCACGAGTAGCATCGGGCTTTCCGTAAGCTAAGTTTTCGGCAATCGTGCCATTAAATAACCACGTATCTTGTAGAACCATTCCAAAAAGGGAACGAACATCGTGACGCGACATTTTCGAAGTATTAACTCCATCAATTGTGATTTTTTTCCGCTATCAATATCATAAAATCGCATCAAAAGATTCACGAGTGTAGTTTTTCCGGCACCGGTTGGGCCAACAATTGCTACGTTTGAGCGTGGTGCAATTTTTGTACTAAAATTAGTAATAATTGGCTTGTTTTTCGAATATGAGAAATTAACTTTCGAAAACTCTACCGCTCCATTAACTTCTTTTGGTAGTGTTTTTGAAATTTCAACAAAAGTTTCTTCTTCAGCATCAAGAAAGCCAAAAACTCGTTCGCAAGCCGCAACAACAGTTTGAACACTTGTCATTGAATTTGCAATATTCGAAATCGGTTGCGTAAATCGACTCATATATTGCATAAAGGCCGTAATATCGCCAATCGTCATTTGGCCATTCACTGCACGCACGCCGCCAACAACCACCACTGTTAGTGTAGAGATATTATTTATAAATGCCATGATCGGGTAGAGAAGACCACCAAAAAATTGCGATTTCCAAGATGAATTGTACATTTTGTTGTTGATTTTTTCGAAATCTTCAACTGATGACTTTTTCGCCGTTATAAACTTTGATAACTTCGTGCGAAGAAAGCATTTCCTCGGTGTGAGAAGTCAGACCTGAAGTAAATTTTTGTAAATCCGTAAAATAAACTTGGCTGAATTTTGAGATAACTAAAATTACACCAACCGAAAAAGCACCTGTTGCAAGCGCAATTAAGCTCATTTGCCAACTAATTGAAATCATCATGAAAGTTACACCGATTATCGTAATGATCGAGTAAGAGAGCTGATTTAAACTCTCGCTTAAGCTATTGCTGAGTGTTTCGATATCGTTTGTGATAATTGAAACCGTATCGCCAGTTTTATGTTTGTCGAAATACGAAAGTGGTAATCGTGCAATTTTTTTCGAAGACTCATCACGTAGCTTGAAAACGATTTTTTGCACCATTTGACCCATAATCCAGTTTTGCGCATAACTAAAAACTCCCGAACCAATATAAATCGCGATAAGTAAGAAACCAAATTCAGCAATTTTCGAAAAATCAGGATTAAAATGAACCGCGCCCGCACGAATTTCAACTCTCTTTGTGATTAAATTGATCATTTCACCAACAATTTGCGGGCCAACAATTGCTGAAATTGAGCCCAAAATTGTCATAATTACAAAAAACGTAATCGAGATTTTAAACGGCAAAAAATATTGCAAAAGCCGCAAGACCGTCTTTAACGAAAGCTTATTTTTTTGATTTTTTTCGCCATTATTTTTTTCTCCTTTCTTAGATTTTTCTCGCAACTGCTTGTTTTAAGCTTTTTTTAGCTATTTTTTTCGAGACAGAAACTGCTTTTTTTAGCCGCTTTTTTTAGTTTTCGAAACAGTTTTTTTGCTTTTTCGAAATCTTTAATTTGCGCTTCAATTTCTTCATCAGAAAGCTGAGAAGAAGCAATCTCGCGGTAGATTTCATTATTTTCAAGAAGTTCACCATGCGTACCAATTCCAACGATTTTTTTCCGCCATCAAGCACAATAATTTTATCGGCTTGCATAATTGAAGTCACGCGTTGCGCCACAATAAACTTGGTTTGTGATTTAGTTTTTGTAGCAAGCTCAGCACGAAGTTTAGCGTCAGTTTTATAATCAAGCGCCGAGAAGCTATCGTCGAAAAATAAAATTGGAGCTTTTGAGGCAATCGCGCGCGCAATCGAGAGGCGCTGTTTTTGTCCACCAGAGAAGTTTTTACCACCTTGCGAAACTTTTTCGTTTAAGTCTTCGGGCAATTTTTGTACAAAATCCCAAGCTTGGGCAATTTTTAAAGCTTCAATAATCTCTTCATCTGCTAGATGTTTCGAAGAGCCATAGTTTATATTTTCGCGGATATTTCCAGAAAAAAGGCTAGCTTTTTGCGGAACATAGCCAATCAAATCGTGAAGTTCGCTTTGTTTTAGATCGCGGATATCCACGCCGCCAAGCTTAATTTTACCTTTTGAAACATCATAAAACCGTGGTATTAATTTTGCGATCGTAGATTTCCAGAACCGGTTCCGCCAATCACCGCAATAGTTTGACCTTGTTGAACTTCAAAATTAATGCCTTCAAGAACAGCTTCTTCGGAGTCTGGATATGCAAAACTAACATTTTCGAAAGTAAGCTCAAAAGTTTTTGGTGCTTTTTTAGTCTTTGCCTTATCTTTAATTAGAATTTCTTCATCAAGAACTTCACTCAATCGCTTAATAGCAACATTCATTCGTGGAATTGACATAAAAATCATCGAAAGCATAACAAACGCAAAAGTTACCTGAGCCAAATATTGAGTTAGAGAAGCTACATCACCGATTGAAATTTCGCCAGATTTCACAAAGTATGAACCAATCCAAGCAATCGCAACCAAACCAAGGCCAGAAACCATTGTCATATATGGAGAAATTAAACCAAAAATCCTTTCGAAAAAGACATTCATTTTCAACATCTCGGTATTAATTTCGCCGAATTTTTCTTCTTCAACCTTTTCTTTTCGATAAGCTCGAATCACCCTTAAGCCAGTGATTGTTTGGCGAGTTTGCATATTTAATTTATCGAGTTTTGTTTGAAAAATCTTCAATTTTGGCACAGCAAAAACACCGATAATTGTAGTTAAAACAATAATCGAAAAAACCGTAATCGCCATAATCCAGCTCATTGAACCAGAGATCGCCAAAGTGTTAATTATCGCACCAGCACCAATAATTGGCGCATAAATACCCATTCGCATAATCATTGTGAAGGTTTGCTGGAATTGGCGTGCATCGTTAGTGATTCGCGTTGTTAAGCTCGCAACAGAGAATTTGCCAAATTCGCTCATTGAAAAATCTTCAATTTTCTTAAAAGTTTCATGACGAATATCACGTGCCATCGCTCCAGCCGAACGACTTGCGAAAAAAATTCCGGCCAGCATTAAAACGCCACTCAAAAGAGAAAGCCCAATCATATGAAAACCATTTGAGTAAATCGCTTCCATATTTTTCATAGCAACGCCCTGAGTAATAATTTTTGAAGTGTATTGAGGGAGTTCAAGGTTGATTTTAGCAGAGAATACCGTAAAAATAAGCATCAAACTTAAACTTAGCCAATATTTTTTTAGCAAATTTAAAAAAATAAATTTTAGCATAATTCCTTTCTTTTTTTATAGTTTATAGATTTTTAAGCGATTTTATTATTTTAGCATAAATTTAAACATTTTAAAAGAGCCGCGGGAAACGGCTCCTTATCTTTAGATGTAGATTTAAGGTATAAGTTTACAATATCAATATGTCAAAAGGTTGTGAATTTTTTTGCATTAGTTCATTTGAGATAATTTGAGATATTATTATAATGTTTACATTTTTTTGATCTTCCCCGATCCATTACATTTCTTGCACGGATGCCGGGTATAAATACACATAAAACCGTTGATTGTAACTCGACCACTTCCTTCACAGTGCGTGCATTCAACAGTCTCCTCATTAATAGAGAAAATACCCATTTTTACACCTCTTTCTATAAAAGTTCAAAGCTTAGAATTGTTTCCGCAATTTTTTTAAATTTAAGCTTAGTGTTTAATATTCTACTATATTTTTTTCGTTTAAGTCAAGAGAATTATAGACATTTTTCGAAATTTATTTTTAAAAATTGAATTATTTTTTTGGTTTCTTTGTATAATAAAATTCATAATTAACAATATAAGCATTGTAAACTTTTTTATGGAATATTTTATAAGTTGGAGTTAGAAAAAAATATGAAAAAAATTTTTCAAATTAGATTTTATAACTTTTTACGCTTTTTACGCCTTTTTAACTAATCGAAGAAAACAATTATGGCTGGACCTTAATCCGGGAATTGGTGGCAAAATTTGGTTTGCTATTTTTTTAAACTGTTCTTTTCGAAAAAAATATGATCGAAGTTTTAGAGAGAATGAAGCAAAAATTAAAAATTCGAAATAGTATTTTTTTCTGTTTCGAAATCCCAAAAACGCCGAGAAATTCAAACAGGCACAAAAACTTTCTTGGAAAGAAAACAAAGAAGAAAAAAACATCGGCTTTATGGCGAAGCTCTAGGATATCCAAAATTTGCGGTTTCAGATTTTTTTAGAATTATTAGAAGAGCGCAAAAAAAGATAACAGTGAAGAGGTTAAAGCTGGTGATAGACTCGCGTTTAGTTCTTTTTAAATACGGCTACGGAGGTTTTGTCTTTAAGCCAGAAAAATCTTTTCGAAAATTATAAATTGGAGTAAAGAGCAAAAAAATACCACAGAAAAAAATATTAAAAATTGAAATATTTAATCACCGAATTAAAAAAATGGCAAAAGTCTTTTTAAAAAAATGAAATTAAAGAACTTTTTAGAGTCAAAAAAATCCACTAAAAACTTCTGAAAAAAATAGCAAAAAAATAGAGAATAATTTTTGTCAGCTTTTTTAAAAAAATGTGTTATACTATTAAAGATGAATAATGAAATTATCTATCTTGATCATGCTGCAACAACACCAGTAAGCGAAAAAGTTTTGGCTGCAATGTTGCCATATTTTAGTGAAAAATTTTATAACCCGAGCGCGCCCTATGTTCAAGCTTTGAAGTTCGAAGGGATTACGAGGACGCAAAGCATCTAATTGCGCAAAATATCGGTGCAAAAAAAGCGACGAAATCGTGATGACAGCTGGCGCAACCGAAAGTATCAATTTAGCATTTTCAGCAGCCTCGAAAGATGCAGGAGATGAAATTCTCGTGGGTGAATTTGAACACCATGCGGTTTTAAACTCGGCCGAAAAATATGGCGTTCGAAAATTAATTAAAATTAAAAAAGATAGCGTAATTGATATTGATGATTTGCGCGCAAAAATCTCACCAAGAACAAAGATTGTATCTGTTATGCTGGCAAATAATGAAACAGGCGTGATTCAGCCAATTTCGAAAATTGCCGAGATTATTCGCGAAGAAAGAATGCGCCGACTTTCAAATGGTGAAAAAGACGCCAATCTACCTTCATTCCGATGCCAGCCAAGGTGTTGGCCAACTTGACATTTCCGTTTCTCGACTCGGTGTTGATATGTTAACTTTAAATGCCGGAAAAATCTACGGTCCAAAACAAACTGGCCTTTTGTGGGCAAATCGCGAAATTCAATTTAACGCACAAATTGTTGGTGGTGGTCAAGAACGAAATTTACGTAGCGGAACCGAGAATGTCCCAAGTGTGATTGGTTTTGCAAAAGCAATGCAGCTAGCCGAAAAACATCGCAAAAAGAAAATGAGCGACTTCGAAAATTAAAAGAGATTTTTTTAAAAAAATATTTTTGAGCGAGAATTTCTCGGACGAAGAAATGATTTTCTTGGGAAATATCAAAAAGCAACTGGCAAGCCATGTTTCGGTTTCGTTCCCTGGAATTGACGCCGAGCGAATGGTTTTTGCTCTTGAAATGCAAGGAGTTTTGGTTGCGACAGGTTCAGCTTGCGCTGCCAATAAAGGAACACGCTCACACACTCTAACCGCAATGGGGCTTAAAGAAAGGTGAAGCGGACGGCAGTTTACGAATCTCTTTCGGTGCGCTTCGAATGAAGAAAATACTAAACGCGCGGCCGAAATTATTTCAAAAAAACAGTTCGAGCAGAATTCGAAAGGATTAAAAAAAGTAGATGGCAAAAATTTTTTTGCTTGGGTTTTTAATCGTTATTGGAATTGTTGTAGTTTTTATTGCTAGCACAACACTAATTATCAGTGATACAAAAATCAGTTAGTTAAAATTTTGTCCAAACTATAAGAATGGCGAATGTTCCCAGAAAATTGATGCGGTTGTTGCGATTTCGGGCGGAAACACATCTTCACGAACACGCGAAGCGATCGAAATTTTTAAAGCCGTTCAAGCACGAAAATTAATTTTCTCTGGCGCAAATTCAAACCCGAAAGTTTTGAGCGATGCGCAACAGATGGCGAATTTAGCGCAAAAACAAGGTATTTTAAAAGATGAGATTATTCTCGAAGAACAAGCCCAAAACACTCATCAAAACGCACAATATACAGCAAAAATCATCAAGCAAAATGGCTATAAACGAATAGTTTTGACTACTTCAAAATATCACCAAACACGGGCAAGATTAGAATTCGAAAAAGCGCTCGAAGGTTCTGGGGTTGAAGTAATCTCGGCACCAGTCTCAAATGATCCAGACTGGAATAACCTTTGGTGGACAAATTCACGCGGATGGTATCTTTCAATGAGTGAACTTTTTGGAATTTTTAGATTTTATATAGGAGCATAAAAATGGATAAGTCAAAAATTAAAGTATATGTTGGAATGAGTGGCGGTGTAGATTCTTCTTTAACCGCAGCGCTTTTAAAAGAACAAGGCTATAATGTTATAGGTGTCTATATGAAAAACTGGACACAAGATCTACCGGAATGAAATGCCCCTGGGCAGAAGATTTAGCGGACGCAAAAAGAGTTGCTGTTCAACTTGGCATTGATTTTAAAGTTTTCGATTTCGAAAAAGACTACCGTGAAAAAGTCGTTCAATATATGCTTGATGAATATGCAATTGGTCGCACACCGAATCCAGACATTATGTGTAACCAAGAAGTTAAGTTTAAGCTATTTTTAGAGGCGGCTCTCGAAGATAGTGCGGATTTAATTGCGACTGGGCATTATGCCGGTGTTCGAAATGCCTTTACTGAAAATACTAGCGACAGTTTTGATTTTTCGAAAAGCGGAAATGGCGAACTTTTACGCGCCAAAGACGAAAATAAAGATCAAACCTACTTCTTATATCGAGTGCGTGGTGAAGCTTTGGGTCGAACATTGCTTCCGCTCGGCAATTTCACTAAGCCAGAAGTGCGCGAAATGGCGAAAGAGCGTGGTCTTTTTACTGCTCGCAAGAAAGATTCGCAAGGAATTTGCTTTGTTGGCAAAATCGGAATTCGCGACTTTTTGAAACAGTTTATCCCCGAGCAAAAACCTGGCAAAATTATTAATAAAAATACGGGAGAAGTTCTTGGATGGCACGACGGAGCAATTTTTTACACCTTAGGCCAACGCCACGGCTTAAATATTGGTGGTGGCTTGCCATTTTATGTCTGTGGAAAAAATATGCAAACTAATGAAGTTTTTGTTACAACAGACATAAACAACGGTGAGCTTTGGGCGAAAGAAATTAACGTTTCGGCGTTGCATTGGATTAATGAAAAAGTTGCAGATGGTGCAGAAATTCAAGTTCGAATTCGCCACCGCGCGCCGCTTGTTAATGCAAAAAAATCTTTTTTTCGAAAACGATGGAACCGCAAAAATTAAACTTACGGATGAGCAACGCGCTATTACTAGTGGTCAGAGTGTTGTATTTTATTCTGGCGAAGTTTGTTTGGGCGGCGGAATTGTTATATAAGCATTATTGACATTTTTATTTTTATTTATGGTATAATCTAAATGCTAAGTTTTAAGACTTAAGTATTTTTAGAAAGGAGTGTTAACATGCGTAATTTTAATTTGTTAACATTGCTAAACAAAAAAGAGAATAAGGATGCAAACTTTTTCAGTGAAAGTTTTCTTCTTGAAACTTTGAAAGAAGTGGGATTTGAAGATGTAGAAGTCTTCAATCCGCCAGCAGACGGTAGTAACTCGATCCATTTGAACGCAAAATTAAGCGATAAAAATGGAAACGCTCTAAGAATTAGAGTGTATCATTCAAAAAACTGGTTGAAATTTGAAGCCTATCCGGATTCTGAAGATTCCTTCAAAAACCCAAAAAGCTATAATAAGCTATCGATGACCAAACGCTTTTTCGATAAATACATTGAAACAGTGCCGTGTACTACATACTATTTTGGTAATCGAGCCACAACAGATTTGCTAAAAAAATGCAAAGAAATGGCAAATAATTTCTTTGACGACATCGAGAATGTATGGAAGAAACGCTGTCGCAAGTTTTAATCCTTATTCCTAACCCGATATTATATCGGGTTTTTTCTTGTTTTTTTGCCTTTTAAATGTTATAATTTTACTTTATAGCACTTTTCAGGAGGTTTTATTATGAAAAGATTTGATGCAGAAACGATCCAATCATTACTGAAACAGTCTGGTTTCACAATTGTACAAACAGAACCACGACCGACAGTTTCTAAAATTAAGGCCACTCATAAATATGGCGAGCTCGATATCGAATACACAGATAATGAGATTGGTCTTTCTTTGCAAAATAGTTCAGATCTGGAAATCTTAGTAAATAAACGTGTTGTTATTCTAGCATTTTGAAAACAATGTTTTTTTACCGAACGCTGCACTGAACAAAAAGCTAGACAGTTTTAATACTAAAACACTATTCCTTGAGGCGTGCAAAAGCCTAAATAATTTTATTAGAGAAATGGGGTATATCTTTACTCACAAATAGAACTCCTCGAAGCTCGAACGAGCTTCTTTTTTTTGGCTTATTTTTTTAGTATAATATAACCATGAACGATTTTCAGAAAATTTTCGAAAAAAAGTATAAAATGCTAAACCCCGAGCAAAAAAAGGCTGTAGACACAATTGAGGGGCCAGTTTTGGTTATTGCAGGGGCCAGGAACAGGAAAGACTCAATTGCTTTTCAACCCGCATCGCAAACATTTTTGCAAAAAAACCGACACTTCGCCGGAAAAATATTCTAGCGATGACTTTTACGGAAGCTGGTGCCCGAAATATGCGCGAGCGTCTTTCGCAATTTATTGGAACTGATTCGTATAAAATTGGAATTTTCACATATCACGGTTTTGCAAATGAAATTATCAATAATTATCGTGAATATTTTTCTAGATAAAGACCTTGATAGCTTAGCTGACGATTTAAATATTTTTTAAGATTTTAGAGAGTTTAAAAAAACAATCTCGATGATAGCTCTCGCCTAAAAAAAGATAATATCAGTAGCCTAACAACGGCAATTTCACACGCAAAACAGGCGTTAATTACCCCTGAAATGCTAGCAAAAATTGCAAAACAAAATGTTGAATTGGACAAAAACTACTCAAAAAAACTAGACGAAGAAGAAATCGATTTTTTTCTGTGCTTGAAGAAAAAAAGGCATTTCTAAAAAAACTGTTTTTTTCCTGGATTTTATGAAAATCTCCTTATCACGCTGGCTGAGGTTCTAAAAGATGTAACACCAGCTCATCCAAAAAGTTAATCCAAATCTTTTTACACTTTCGAAGCGCTTGAAAAAAACTTCTTGAAGAAAATAAAAAAATGCCGAAAAAAATTCTCAACAAAACCTTTCACTAGTTTTCGAAATGATTTTTTTGGAATAAAAAAACGAAAAAGGACGTTTACCAAAAAGATTTTTTTATACGAACTTAAAAATCCAAGAATTTGCCGATTTTTTTACAAAAAAATATGAGGAAGCCCTACATAGTAAGGGTATGTTTGATTATAATGATATGATCCTCGAAACAATTAAAACTATCGAGCAAAAAAACAGAATTAAAATTGTCGCTTCAAGAAAAAAATATCAATTTATTCTTTTTGGATGAATATCAAGATACTAACGCCGCACAAAAGCAGGCTTGTTGAACTTCTCACGGACAATGAGATTTTTAACGGTCGGCCAAATATTTTAGCTGTTGGTGATGACGACCAGGCAATTATGGCCTTTCAGGGTGCTAAAAAGCTCAAATATGCTCGATTTCTATCATCGTTATAAAGATACAAAAGTTATTAATTTAAGAATAAACTACCGCTCGAGAAGTGAAATTTTATATTCTGCTAAAAATATTGCAGAACAAATCGAAAAGCAGACTAAATGAAAACTTACCAACACGAATTGATAAAAATATTGAAGCTTTTGATGATTCTAAATTCGAAAGTCCATATCTTGTTCGAAAAAGATTTTTTTGAGTCAAATTTCAGAATTTCGGCTGGATTGCGGATGAAATTTCAAATTTAATAAAATCCGGAGTTAGTCCGAAAGAAATCGCCGTGCTTGCGCCAAAACACAACCCTTTACAAATGCTTGCGCCATATTTAAAACGCCAAGAAATAGCCGTTTCCTACGAGAAAAAAAGAGAATATTTTTTGAAGACGAAATTATTAGTTCGCTAATTAAAAATTTCACAACTTATTATTGCGATTTCAGACAATAATTTAGATAAAATAAATACACTTTTTCCTGAAATTTTAAGCTTTAATTTTCTGGAAACTAAATCCTGTTGAAATCTGGAAATTAAGTTGGAAAAATTAACTCTAAGCGAGAAACTGTAAATTCTTGGCTTCCCAGAAAGCCTGTTTTGTGAAGATAAAAAAATATTTCGCAAATTGTAGAGTTTATTATTTCATTATCTCAAAAAAATTGACAGTTATAGCCTTGAGTCTATCCTTGATATACTGCTCGGTAGCGTAAAATGGAACTTCAAAAAAGGAGAAATCGTAGAGAATCCTAGCCAAAACGATGCTAGTGAAATTTTCGAAAGCCCAATTCGAAAACTATTTAGCCAAGATTCTGATGAAGGCTATTATGATACTTTATCAAATTTGATTGTTTTGCGCGAAAATTTGCGAGAATTCACACGAGAGCATTCAAACTCATTGCGAGACCTCGTGGCATTTGCTGAAGATTATGAAAACGCAGGAATGCGGATAATTAACACAAACCCCCACAAAGCAACTGACGATGCAGTTCAATTAATGACAGCCTTTCAGGCGAAAGGTTTGGAGTTTTCGCACGTTTTCATGATTGATACTAATAACCGAGTCTGGAACGGAAAAAGCAATAATTTTCAAAGTGTTCGTTTTCCAAAAAATCTTGAATTTATACCAATCTCGGATGAAGGAAAAGATACCAAATTGCGTTTGTTGTTTGTAGCAATTACGCGCGCAAAAACACATCTCTATATGACAAATCACTTAATGAGCTTTTCTGGCGAGAAAAATACTCGGCTAGAATTCTTTGACGAGCACGAAAAAGAGACAGAAGATGAAAAGTTCTTTGTTGCTAGTTTTTTGCCTGAAAAATTCCAAAAAATTGAGCTTGAAGAAAATGATGCTAAAGAATTAGACATTCAAACTAGCTGGCACGATTTTTATAGGCCAAAAAACAACTCAATGCGAGACTTGTTAAAGAATCGTCTTGAAAATTACGCAATTAGTGCCACACACTTGAATAATTTTATCGATGTCGAATATGGCGGACCTATTAACTTTTTCGAGAATATAATTTTGCGCTTTCCACAAGGATACTCCATAAACAGCATTGCCGGAAACTTAGCCCATAACGCTTTTTCGAAAAAGCCCAAAACGAACTAAACCAAAATGGATTTTTTTCGATAGCCAAAATATTATTAGAGGTCTCGAAAAAGATATTTCAAAAATACGTTTTGACAAATGAAGATAGGGCAAAAATCTTAAAAACCGCAGCCGAATCTGTCGAAAAAAATATTCTCGACAAAAAAAGCGAACTCTTCCAAAAGGGAAACCGTGCGGAAGAAAATTTCCACTCAAAGGGAATTATGCTTGAAATGCGCACCTAACTGGAACTGTTGATTTGCTAATTATCGACAAAAAAACAATAAAGAGATTACAATTTTAGACTGGAAAAACAGGTTCGATACCTTTGGACTCAAAAGATAGAAGTAAAATTGTTGTAAATTCAAAAATTTACAAATACGAACAACAGTTGTTTTTCTATAAATTTATGGTCGAAAACTCGAAAAGAATTCTCTGGCTATAAAGTTAAATCTGGAATATTGCAATTCGTTCAACCAAACGCAGATGGTGATATCGCGAGCCATTCTATCGATTTTCGAAACTCCCGCAAACAAATTGCGCGCAGAATTTACTGATCTGTTAATCCAAGCTGTTTTTCGAAAAAAATTAAAAAAATTCGATTTTGACGATGATGTTTCAAAATTCTCTGAAGAGAACCTAAAAGGAATTAAGAAGTTCGAAAACCAGCTAGTTAAAGAGTTTGCGATATCTCATAATCTGAAAGAAGTGCCACTCTATAAAAAGGTAAAAAAAGAGGCTCATCCCATATCTTCACCCTAACCAAGACTATTTTTAGAAGATTTCTAGTAACTTGAAAACATAAGCGCTTTGTGATAAAATTGTACACGTATTAAGTTTAATTTGAGAGGGGAAAATGAACTTACATAAAAAAGTAATTTTATCATTAGCCACAGGTGGCTTAATTTGTGTTGGTGCTTTTGTTGCAATCAGCGCTACGCAAAAAACAAAACAAGTTAATCAAATTATCCAAAGCGATGATTTTTCATCATATCCACAAGGAGCAGAATACAAAGACAACGCTTCTTTCGGCAAATGGAACGTCTTATTTACCGGATACGGAAAAGCAAAAATTGTGCCAAACGGTGGTGCTGGAAACGCCCTAGAACTCGCCCCAATAGCACATACTGGCCCAACAGACACCTCTTCAATTATGGTAGTTGGAAGTCCTGTTGGTGATACCTTTACGTATAGCGGAAAAATTTCTACCGAAGAGCAACTTCGAACCGGCGCAACTCCAAACGCCTGGGAAACAGCATGGGTAGTTTGGAATCACACCGATAACGACCATTACTATTATTTTGTAGCCCGCGCAAATGGTTGGGAATTAGGAAAACGTGACCCAAAATACACAAATGGTCAAAGGTTTATGGCGACCGGAAGCGAAAGCTGGCCTCTAGCTTCAACTAAAGATTTCAAAATTAGTAAGAAGAACAATACTATTCAAGTTGATATAAATGGTCAAACTATTGCAACTGTTGTTGATAATGAAAATCCTTACAACAGCGGTCGAGTTGGAATCTATTCAGAAGATGCACGCGTTCTTGCGGACGATATTGTTGTTGATGATACTGCAAACATTACAGGAACGGTAAACAATGGTGGAATTGCTTCTATTGAAGGAAATCCAAAAATCGGTTCAACACTTACAGCAAAAATTAACGACCAAGACGGCGTTAAACAAATAACTGGTTACCAGTGGTTATTAACTGGTCAAGATATTTCTGGGGCAACAAATTCAACATTCGTTCCTACTGCAAACGAAAAGGGCAAAGCAGTTGCTGTTCGAATAACTTACGTTGACAATACAAATAAAGTTGAAAGTCATATTAGTGCGCCTGTTCAAATCACAGACAGAACAATTCAAGCTAATAATACGGGCACTGTTACTATTGAAGGCGATCCAAAAGTTGGCTCAACACTTATAGCAAAAGTTAGTGATAGAGATGGTCTTTCTTCTTCGAAAATTCAATATACTTGGACTGTTGGCGGTCAAGTAGTTATCGGAAATACTTCTGCTAACCTTCCAGTAATTGAAGACTACTTAGGTAAAACCGTAAAAGTTCACGCTTATTACGATGACGACGCTGCTCATGAAGAGAATATAGATAGCGCAACTGTTGGCCCAGTAGCTAAAGGCGATCAGGCTATTTCTATTCCTCCTGCAACTCCAGGAAAAGATCAAAAAGATAATTTCGAAAATTACACAAGCGGATCAACATTTAATGATGGTAAAAAATTTGCCGATTGGGAACTAGTTTACGGTAATGTGTCCGTTGCTTCAAACGGTGGAAACAAAACTCTAAACCTTTCATCAAAACCAGGTCAAGATTCAGCATCATTAATGCTCGGAAAAACACTAGACAAAGACTTTACTTATAGTGGCACAATCAATTCTTTGACACAACTTTCAGCAACACCAAAGAATTGGGAAACAGAATGGATTGTTTGGAATTATACAGATAGCAACCACTTCTACTACTTGGCACCTCGTGAAAACGGTTGGGTTTTGGCTAAAAGAAACGGCAATCCAAATAATCCTGAAATTTTAGCAACAGGAACTGATGCCTTTCCAGCAAATTCACCTAAAAACTTTAAGATTGAAAGAAAAGGAAATACTTTCGAAGTTACAGTAAACGGAAAGAAGCTTGCTTCAGTTACTGATAATTCTCCAATAAATCAAGGTCGAATTGGTTTATATACTTACAATTCAGCTATCAATATTGATAATATTGAACTTGTTCAAAAAGACCAAAACCAACCCGTAACACCTACACCCATAACTCCAGCTCCAGTAAATCCTACTCCTGTAACACCTACACCTACACCTGTAACTCCAGCTCCAATAAATAATTCAAATACAGGTACAAATAATAATTCTACGAACACAGGAGTAAATACAAATGTGCCAGCCGCACCAAATGCTCCTCAAAATACACCAGCTCCAGCTAATAATGCTGCTACACCAAAAGCAGATAAAAATGCTGAAAATAGTAATGGCGCAAAACACCTTTCAGCTCCAAACACAGGAGTTAACGGATATGTTATTACGGCACTATTCTTATTGGGAGCTGCTGGACTAACAACACTTTCAATTATAATAGCTTTGAAAGTTCAAAAAGCTAAAATCAATATCAATGAATAATCTATTTCTAGATAAACAATTCATTTTAACACGCGTGGATTTTGATAAATGTCAGAATCCACGCTGGAAGTTAGCAGACTTAAAATCCGAAGAAATATTAAATTTTTCACCAAATTTTGAAGAAAAACTCACCATAAAAATTGATCTTTCGCAGCGCTTCTGCATTGGCTGGCACAACTTAGAGACTGGTGAAGATTTTGTCTGTCCAGATAAAATTATTCTTGAGAAAAAATATACTCAATGCCCAAAATGCCAGCAACGTACAGGCTTCAACCCTGCTTTTTATAACGTAGACTCGAGTGAAGTTTCTTCACAACAACAAATTCGAAATTCGCAACCGCATTTTGTTTATCTGGCCTATTTTTCGGACGAAATAATTAAAGTTGGCATCAGCTTTTCTGGGCGAGGAATTGCTAGATTACTTGAACAAGGCGCTCGCGCGGCGTTAATTCTGGGCGAATTCTCCAGCGCCAATATCGCTCGTAGTTATGAAGAAAAAATTTCAAAAATGCCAGAATTTTGCGAAAACGTAAAAGTAAGCGGAAAACTAAAAACACTTGAACGAAAGTTCGATTTTAAAATAGCCGAAAAGAAACTCCTTGCTGCACGGGGAAAAATTGAACAAATTCAAAAAGTGAGCTTCGAAAAAAACCAGCCGTTAAATTTAGATAGATTTTACATGAAAGATGCTAGTTTTCTACCTAGAGAAGTTATTCTGGCTACAGATTGCGCTCAAAGTGACAATTTTCTAATTTTTTTCAGGGATTCTAAAAGCCCAGATCGGATACATATTACTAGCCGAACAGCAAAATGAGATTATTGCTTTACCGCTTCGAAAAATTTATAGGTTATAAAAATTAAGTTTTTATCAGAAAAATATCGAACTAGAATTACCAAAACGACAAACAAGCTTGTTTGATTTTTAACTTTAAAACTGCTAAAATATAATTAAATGAGCAAGGCATTATATAGAAAATATCGTAGTAAAAAAATTAAGCGAGGTTGTAGGGCAAAAACCACATCACAACCGTTCTTGAAAGTGCCCTAAAAGCAAAAACAGAATTGCTCATGCATATCTTTTTACGGGACCGCGCGGAGTTGGTAAAACTTCGATTGCCCGAATTTTAGCGCATGAGATTAATAATCTACCATATTCAGAAGAAGAAAATCACCCAGATATTATTGAGATTGATGCCGCCAGCAATAACGGTGTTGATGATATTCGCCAGCTTCGCGACAATGTACAAATTGCGCCTTTTTCTGCTAAATACCGTGTTTATATTATCGATGAAGTTCACATGCTTTCAAAAGCTGCTTTTAATGCTTTGCTTAAAACACTCGAAGAACCGCCAGAACACGCTGTTTTTATCTTAGCCACAACCGATGCCCATAAACTGCCAGCCACAATTATTAGCCGAACGCAACGTTTCGTTTTCCGATTTATTTCAAAGGAAGATGTTTGTAAACATCTAGAATTTATCGCTAAAAACGAAAAAATCAAAATTTCGAAAGAAGCGGTTGAAATTATCGCTGAGCGTGGTGAAGGCAGTTTTCGTGATAGCATTTCTTTACTTGATCAAATCTCAAGCATTTCGAAGGATGGTGAAGAAATTACAGCAAAACTACTTGAAGAAACCCTCGGTCTGGCATCAAAAACACAGATTAACGCCTTAATTTCAGCTTTCGAAAGTCAAAAATTCGAACGAAATTTTGCAAATTGTGCGAGGAGTTCGGGATTCTGGCGTAGATTTAAAAAATTTCGCTAGCCAGCTTTTGAATTTTATTACCGAAAATGTCGGCACAAAACCGTATCTTTCACAATTATTAGTTCCGCTCACACGAGCAGAAAAATCAAACTTTATTGAAATGGAACTTCTTTCGATTTTTATTCGACCAGATTTTATGCCTCAAATTACACCAGTAAAACAACAAATTTTATCTTCACCAAAACCTGTTCAGGCACAAAAAAACAACAGCTCAGCCAAAAGTTAAAAACGAAACTTTTGAAAATCCGCCAAGCGAAAAAAAGAAGCACGAAAAATCTTCTAAAGAAAAAGAGATTGAAACTTCAAAAGCTAAAACCCCAACTCCGCAAAAAGAAGTTGAAACAACCGAAATTTTGCTTGAAAATGAAGATTTGGGTGAAGCGCGCGAATTCAAATGGGGAGATTTTTGCAACGCTGTCAATGAAGAAGATAAAGGTATTCAGACAATCTTAAAACAATCTGGTTACGCTTTCGAAAATGGTAAAATTAAAATTTACACAGGCTTTCCTTTTAAGAAAAAGCAACTTGAAAAAGCAAAAGCGCAAGCTTCAATAGGAAAAGCATTGAAAAAAATTAACGCCGGAGGTTGGGTTATTGAGATTTTTGAAACCGCAAAGCCGGCCAATGATCCAGAGATTGCGAGCGTACAGGATTTAATGGGGGGTGGAGAAATGGTAAAAATCGATGAGTAAAGATAATACTAAAATAGGCGGAAAAGTTCCGCCACAAAATCTAGATGCCGAGATGAGCTTGATCGGTGCTATTTTGATTGATGAAGAAGTTTTGATTGATATTGCTGAGATCGTAAAGGCGGTTGATTTTTATGATAAACGCCACGCTACAATTTTTGCGGCGATTATTAGACTTTATGAACATCACCAGCCGGTCGACTTATTAACACTTACAAATGAGCTTAAAAAACGCGAAGAACTTGATGCTGTTGGCGGGGCGAGCTATTTGGCGGAACTAACAAATTACGTTCCAACCGCATCACATGCAAAATCTTACGCTGAAATTGTCGCACAAGCCGCAGTCCGAAGGCGCCTAATCAAGGCTGGTGGTGATATTACGGAGCTAGCCTTTAACGAAGATTTAAGCGTTCCTCAACTTTTAGGACAAAGTGAAGCTGAACTCTTTGGTGTTTCAGACGCAAGCTTGAAGCAAGATCTATCTTCAATGGAAGACATCTTAAATGACTCTTTCGAAAGATTAGATGAGCTTTATAAAAATAAAGGTGCAATTCGCGGAATTCGAACCGGATATCGCGATCTTGATAATAAAACCGCAGGACTACAACGATCCGACCTGATTATCTTGGCGGCACGTCCAGCGATGGGAAAAACAACCTTTGTAACTAACCTGGCCTATAATATTGCTACTATCGAAAAAAAATCTGTACTTTTCTTCAGCCTTGAGATGAGTAAAGAGCAGCTCGTTGATCGTATGCTTGCCGATGCAGCCGGGGTTGATTCTTGGAATATTCGAACCGGGAATTTGAGCGATGAAGACTTCGCAAAACTTGCTGACGCTATGGGTGAAATGGCTGAAGCACCAATCTATATTGACGACACGCCCGGTGTGAGTGTGCTTGAAATGCGGACAAAAGCTCGACGTGCCGCACATAACGGTGAACTTGGTTTGATTGTAATTGACTATCTCCAGCTCATGCAGGGAAGCGGTTCTGCTAAATCTTCAGCTAACCGCGTACAAGAGGTTTCTGAAATTTCTCGTGGACTAAAATTGCTCGCACGTGAGTTAAACGTGCCTGTAATTGCGCTTTCACAGCTTAGTCGTTCAGTCGAAAGTCGTGATCCAAAAATTCCACAGCTTGCCGACCTCCGTGAATCTGGTTCTATCGAGCAGGACGCCGATATTGTGATGTTTCTTTATCGAGAAGCTTATTACAACCCGGAGACTGAGCGCGAAAATATCACCGATTTAATCCTAGCAAAGCACCGTCATGGACCAGTTGGAACTATTGAGCTCTACTTCCATCCAGAACGCCTTCGATTTATGTCGCTCGATCGAACACATAACGAATAATCTTAAAACCGCAGATTCTTTGCGGTTTTAAATTGCTTTTGACTCTTTCAGCGTATAATATTGCTTATGGATAATAAGCATAATTTTAGTCCTAAAGATGAAGTTTTTTTATCAAAAATAGCCCTTGGGGTTAGCATTGCTTTGTCTGAGATTATAATTATTTTTTTATCACCTCTTCAGTTCAAATTAATGAATTCATATCTATACTTTTTTTACAATTTTTGCATTAAATCTGGCTTTTTATAATTTTTCGGAATTCGACAACGACAAATACAAACAAAAAAATGTTTAAAACTCACAAAAAAAGTGAAGATACACGAAACCGGCTTCTTACAATCATCAACAGTTTAACTGATGCTGTTTTAAGCGTTGACTCACGCGGAAGAGTTGAGCTTTATAACTCTGCAACCCTCGATTTATTAGATGAAGATAAACAAATTGTTGGCAAAAATCTTTCGAAAATATGCAAACTCTCAAAAATCAATACTGAAGTCTTTGATATGCAAGAAATTTTCCGAATCGGAAAACCATATTTTTCAACTAACGATTTAATCCTTTCGAAAGATGATGAAAAGCTACGAATTGAAATTGAGATTATTCGAATCCGCGAATCTTCAGGCAAAAAAAATCGTGAACGTTCAAAAAAATTTGTTGTAATTTTGCGCGACATCACAAAACAAAAGACTCTCGACGAAGAACGAGATGAGTTTATTAGTGTAGTTAGTCATGAACTTCGAACTCCAGTGGCAATTTTAGAGGGTTCTTTAAGTAATCTTCGTTTACTAGTTCAAAAAAAGGCACCTTCAAAACTTCTTGAAACAACAGCTGAAACAGCCTACAAGCAAAATACATTTCTTGCAACAATGGTAAACGACCTTTCTGCGCTTTCGAAAGTTGAAAGAGGAATTAATCACCAAACTGAAATTGTCCACCCACAAGAACTTGCAGAGTCTTTATTTAATAAGTATCATAAATCAGCCGCTGAAAAAGGGTTGTCACTAAACTTAAACCTTGATAATAAATTAAATAGTGTAAAAACAAGCAAGCTTTACCTTGAAGAATTGTTGCAAAATTTCATTACAAACTCTTTAAAATATACTCGCGAAGGTTCAGTCGAGATTTGTTTTAGAAACTCACCAAAAGGTGTTATTTTCGAAATTAAAGATACTGGGATTGGCATAAGTTCAAGCGATCAAAAACGAATTTTCGAAAAAAATTTTTATCGCAGTGAAGATTGGCGTACGCGTGAGACTGGTGGAACCGGCCTTGGCCTTTATGTTTCTTCAAAATTAGCCGCAAAAATAGGCACAAAAATTCAAGTTGAAAGCAAGTTAAATCATGGCTCAAGATTCTTTTTTGAGCTACCTAAAAGCCCTCAAAAGTAATTCTTTGTACTATTTTTGCTTTTTTAAAAAAAGTGTGTTATACTTGACATATCAAGCCTAATAGGCTTTTTTTAATTTTTGGAATAGGAGAAAAAAATGGCTAAAAAGAGACCAAAAAGTCACTCGCGTTAAAGCGAAAGATACAGATTCGAAGCCTGTAAAAAGAAGTTTCGAAAGAACCTAAAATGAGTAAATACGCCGCGAAGGTTTCAGGCGTTAATACGAAGAAAAAAGCAAAAAAACCCGCACCAAAATTATTGCGTGTTTTAGCGAAACCATTCAAATTTATCGGTTTTTCCTTTCGTTGCGCTTGCAAAAATATCTTGCAGCTTCCTGGAAAGAGTTAAAACTTGTTCGCTGGCCAACTCGTAAAGAAACTTGGAAGATGACTGGTGCAGTTATTGCTTTTTCAGTTGCTTTTTCAGTCTTGATCTTGTTACTTGATGGACTATTTAACTGGATCTTTAAAGCATTAATCAAATAATTTTAGAAAGGTAATTATGGCACAAAAACGATATGATGATTCCCGAAACTGGTATGCAATTACAACCCTAGCGGGATATGAGGATAAAGTTGCTGAAAAATCTTCGCCAACGAATTCAAAGGTGTGGATATGGCAGATAAAATTTTTGATACGCTCGTACCAAAAGAGAAGCAAATTGAAGTAAAAAACGGTAAACGTAAAGTTGTTGAACGAAAAATCTTGCAAAGCTACGTTTTGGTTGAAATGAAACTTACCGAAGAGACTTGGTTTGTGGTTCGAAACACACCGGGCGTAACTGGATTTATCGGTTCGGATTCACCAACACCAGTTTCAGAAAAAGAAATGCGCGAAATTCGCCGCCGAATGGGCGCTGAAGAGCCAATGTTTGATATCAACTTCTCTGAGGGTGAAATCGTTAACATTATTGACGGACCTTTCAAAGGTTTCGAAGGTGCAGTTTCTGAAATTGATGCCGTAAAAGGTAAGATTAAAGTGATGGTTTCAATGTTTGGTCGCGAAACACCAGTTGAGCTTGATATTCTTCAAATCGAAAAAAATCTAATCTCTATCAAATAAAAAAAGATGGTTGTTGACCAACCTAACGCACAACAGTTTAGTTATTTCGTTTAATATTTAGCGAGCCAGTTTATCTGACTCGCTTTTTTGTTATTTATTTTTTTATAAAAAAAATATTGAAAGCAAAAAGCCGAAAAAAATAACACAAAAAGAAAAACGATGCTTGAAGTCAAGAAACATCGTTAATCAAAAAAAATTTTTTTCATTACACTTATTACGAGCCGACACTCTAAATATTGCAGTATTTAGAGTGTTTTTTTATCTTATCGAATTTTTCTGTGCAATAAGTATAGTATAAAGAACTATGCTATTCTAAAAAGAACAACTATTTCAGTATAACATGCCTTCAATGCTGAGTCAACATTTTTTAAGTCTATTCTAGTGGAGAGTGGGTGAATATACAAAAAAAGACAGCTCGTTCGAACTGTCTTTTTTAATTTTGGCTTTTATTTAGCTTGCCAAAAACGAATCACGTTTCCTTTATATTCTTGCTCGCCCAAATAATTATAGTCTTTCAAGAAATTAGTTGATTCGGGAAGGAAACTTGGAATATCACCATTAGCAAAGTTATAAACTTTCTTTTTATCATTGTTATATGAGTGTGTCATCTCTGGAGTAATATTGATATTTGCAGATTTTGGCAACCATAAACGAGTTGAAATTCCATTAGCCGTTGTTTCACCATTATAGTAATACAAACTGAAGTCTTCATTCACCGAAATGCTCTTATTTGTAACTTGGTTAATATTAAAGATAATATTTCGATTATTCTCATCTGGATTCTTGTGAATAGTATTTGAGATATCAACCTTACCATCAAGATCGAAGTTTTTACTCATATCTTGCATAGCTTGATTTACGAGCGTTGTATTTTCAACCTTGATATTCGAAAGATCACCATATTTCTTTTCGAAGTCTAGACTACCTCGTGAGTTGCCATAGAAATCGTTAGATGTTCCAGAATTTTCAATCCAGTTGTCTTTAATTAACGTTCCTAGAGTGTTGTCTCCGAAACCGTAACCTGCAAATACTGTTGAAACTCGAATTCCAGCACCGCCGCGATTGTCTTTGATGTGATTATTTAGGATTTTGTGGCCATTTCCGCCAAAAATACCAATTCCACCAGCTCGCCAACCAAGCTCAATGGTGTTATGCTCAAAAGTGTTGTTTTCTGTATTTTCAGAATCATTATCTTTTGTTGCCCAAGAGGCTACAGAATCATCACCATTTCCTCTAAAATTGTTGTTTCGAACAATACTGTTTTTTGTTCCTTGAACTAAGTTAACACCATCTGCAAGGTTGTTTCGAATACGGTTGTTTTCAATGATGAGGTTTTTGGTGTATTTCATTGTTTTACTATCTTCGTAGTCACCAATCCAAGCACCACATTCAAAATGTTCAATCCATAGATTTGAAAGTTTCGAATTTTCCCCGAAGTTTCCAGCAAAAGCTTTATATTGAGCTTTATCTCGCGTATCATCACGACGAGAAATTAGTTCAGATGAAAGGTAGAAATTGTTAATATTAAGCTTGCTTGAATTGTTTCCCGCATCAAAACCACCACCACCTTTAGCAGAACTTGTAAAGTGTAGTTGCGTATACCAAATTCCAGCTCCGGTAATCTCTAGTCCTTCTGGCGCCTCTATACCAATTTTCTCGCTAATATTATAATATCCTTCAGGAATATAAAGCGCCTTTTTTTGCTTTTTAGCGTCAACGATAGCGCTTTTTAGCTTTTCAGTAATATCATCACCAGGTTTTTATCTTGTATTTTTCTAGAGAAATGCTATTTTCAGGCTGTTTTCTAGGCGCTTCAACATTTTCTAGTTCAATAAAATCTAAACCAAGATTTTCATTACCATCATTCTTAATAGTGATTTTGTCATCCTTATTTACATGATTACCAAAGAAACCATGAACTTCATCAAAACCAAATCGCGCATGACGATTGTTTGCATTTTCATTATATGCAACATCTCCATCTATATATTGCCAGCCGTATTTTGAATCAAGATCAAAAGTCTTGGCTTTTTTATCATCATTATTAATTAAAGCTGTAGCTTTTCCCATTTTTCCATCAGGAATCGAGAACCTTAAGCTTAAAGCATCAGCTCCAGATTTAGCAGTAAAAGTTACACTTCCACCGGGTTTAACATTAACATAAGAGTTGTCAGAAGCTTCATTTGCAAGATCATCGAATTTTCGACTACTTATAATTTCTGCGTTATTCAAAACCCCATCAACGCTCTCATATCGAGAATAGTTAGTGTTTGCTCCATATTTGTTTGCATACTGAGCTGCTGTTTCAGCATGAACTAAAGGAGTAGACGTCACAGATAGACCTAGAGCCATACTAGTAACTAAAAAAAGCATTTCTTTTTAGATATACTCATTTTTTTCCTTTCTTCTTATGTTTAACAAATATCTATTATAACAAAAAAATAATTTCATTTCAAATTAAAACCCCGGCGCTAAACCGGGGGTAAAAATGGAGGTTAAACTTTAATTAGATCTATGTTTTTTTCACAGAAGAATGTTCGCGACCGCGCACAATCTCTACTACGTTGTGTGCAATGGCTGAATCGTTCTCGGAAACGAAAAAGTCTTTATTCATTTTTAACTTTATGGAAAAATTGACCACTCGAATGAAAAAAATCACCCTTAGGATCTTCTGCAATCGTGAAAAATAAATTTGCAATAGCACGTTCGATTGCAGATTGAGCAGTAAATTCATCTAAACCTTGCGCAATCGATACACGTTTGCAACCTTGCACCGGCACGATTTTTTTCAACATTTTCAACTCTTAATGTTTTTAGCGCCATCTTTCCAGGAAATCTTTAAGATCTTTAACCCTAAGTTTCGGAAAAGGTGTCTTGGTAGGCTACCTAATTGCGGGTTTAACCCAACCGCATCAATTGGCACAAAAAGAATATTTTCACTTGAAAATGCGCTGTTGCACTCACGCCAATATTCCACCCCGTTTAAATTAAAGTTTTTTTGTGAATTTTAACATTTTTTTACCTCCAAATTTTTTTAATGTGCTCTTTCGAAAAAAACGAAAGGCTACGCGAATTAATCGCATATATTATAATACAACATTTTTTAAAAATAAGTCAATAGGTTATATTTAAAATAACTATTGAAATTTTTAAAAATTTTTATGGTAACATTAATATGTTACGCACTTGAATTATCAAGTATAAAATTATTTAAAGGGAAAATATGGCAAAGAAAGTTATTGGAAATTTGAAACTTCGAATCCCAGCTGGTCGTGCAACAGCAGGTCCTCCAGTTGGTTCAACACTTGGTCAATGGGGACTAAAACATGATGGATTTCATCAACCCATTCAACGAAGCAACTAAAGACATGATGGGTAAAGACGTAATTGTTCACCTTCAAGTTTTTCGAAGACCGAACATTCACTTGGAAATCGCTTGGTCAACCAGTTGACGATATGATTCGTGAACGAGCAGGAATCCAAAAAGGTGCAGGAAATTCAAAAACTGACAAAGTTGGTAAAATTACAAAAGCTCAATTGCAAGAAATTGCTGAAGCTAAAATGGAACACCTAAATGCAGTTTCAATCGAAGGCGCTATGAAAACTATCGCCGGAACAGCACGCTCAATGGGTGTTGAAATTGCCGAATAATATATTAAAAAAATCGCTCTTCGGGGCGGTTTTTAAATTGTAAAAAAATAACTCTATGATATAATTTTACAGATGAAAAAAAGCTTTAAACTTCGAAATTAAAACCCACTTAAACGGAACTTTAGCCCGTACCGGCGTGATTAAAACCCCGCACGGAGAAATTAAAACTCCCGCCTATATTGCTGGCGGAACAAATGCAACCGTAAAAAGCAATGACGCCTGAACAAATTCTTTCAACTGGCGCTCAAGCTGTTCTTGCTAACACTTATCACTTAATGCTTCGACCTGGCGCAGACATCCTTCAAAAGGCTGGCGGAATCCATAAGTTCATGAATTGGAGCGCACCAACCTTTACCGACTCGGGCGGTTTCCAAGTTTTTTCACTTGGAATGGCTTACAAAAAGGGGATTGACGCCACTTCGCATATTTCAAAAGGCGATTCTTCGCTTGCAAAAAAATAATTCAAACCAACTCGCAAAAGTTGGTGAAGATGGAGTTTGGTTTAAATCTCACATTTCAGGTGAAAAGATTTTTATGAGCCCTGAAATTTCAATGGAGCTTCAGCATAAAATTGGCGCCGATATTCACATGGCTTTTGATGAATTAACTTCGCCACTAGCTGGCCGAGCACAAATTAAATCCGCATTAGATAAAACTCATTTTTGGGCTGAAAAATGTTTGAAGCGCCACAATGAATTGAATACTGAGCATTTTCGAAAAAGGCGAAAATTTGCAAGCACTGTTTGCAGTTGTTCAAGGTGCTCGAGAAGAAGATTTCCGGAAAGAAAGCGCAAATTTTTTGGGCTCGAGAGATTTTGACGGCTTTGGGATTGGCGGAATTTTTCAACCCGAAGAAATCCCCGAAGTCCTAACTTGGGTAAACACAACCTTGCCCGAAGAAAAACCACGACACCTGTTAGGAATGGGCGCGCAACCCTGCCGATCTCTTTTTGGGTGTAGAATTTGGTATCGACACTTTCGATTGCGTAGCGCCAACTCGCCAAGCACGAAATGGTGCAATTTTCACTTATTCTGGGCGGATTAATATTAAAAATGCTAAATTTAAAGAAGACTTTACGCCAATTGATTCACGATGCAAATGCTATACTTGCCAAAATTTCACAAAAGCTTATATAAACCATCTTTTCCGCGCTGACGAAATTCTTGCCAGTACGCTTGCCTCAATTCATAATGAATTTTTCGTAGTTAATACTGTTGATAAAATTCGTGAAAGCCTTGAAAACGACACGTTTTTTTGAATATAAGCGCCAATTTTTAAATGATTACTATGGCGAAGAACGCGCAAAAGATTTCGAAACGCAAAGAGATGAAAATTCGTTGCAAGATTAAACCAAATTCAAAAAAGGAAACCCTCATTCAAAAAGTCGCAAGATGAAAGCGGCGAGTTTTTTGAGATTTTTGTTCGCGAGCCAGCAATCGAAGGTAAAGCAAATTTGGCGGTAATTAAACTTTTAGCGAAAGAGTTTGACGTTTCGAAAAGCCGAGTTTCCCTAAAAACTGGCACAAAATCACGATTTAAGATT